>PDWI01000340.1_pt1 | contig 75386 bp, 70 predicted proteins | sample 1430891 | NCBI WGS metagenome assembly PDWI01 (sample SAMN01162508, study PRJNA174530) | Oral metagenome, whole genome shotgun sequencing project. | biome: Marine environment; feature: Marine mammal; material: Swab sample of the gingival sulcus; isolation source: swab sample of gingival sulcus...
AGGTCACACCTGTTCCCATACCGAACACAGTAGTTAAGCTCTTCTGCGCCTAGGATACCTGGCGGGCAGCCGCCCGGAAAAGCAGGTCGTTGCCGGTTTATTGCCGGAATTTATTTCCGGCTTTGTGTGGCTCCATGGTCAAGCGGTTAAGACACCGCCCTTTCACGGCGGTAACACGAGTTCGATTCTCGTTGGAGTCACCATTTTATTTTTTTGGAGTGCGCCAGCCAATTCATAGGTATGCGCATTGTGAAGTTAAAAAAATAATATGATATGCGCGATTGGCGGAATTGGCACCACTCACAAGAGTAAACCTTAGTGGTTCGTTCCTACGTTCGTTAGACTCACTACGCTGTCCCATTTTCTTAGCCAAGCATAGCTTGGAGAAAATCGGCAACACTCACAAGAGTAAACCTTAGTGGTTCGTTCCTACGTTCGTTAGACTCACTACGCTGTCCCATTTTCTTAGCCAAGCATAGCTTGGAGAAAATCGGCACCCGCACGAGTGCGCCAGCCAATTCATAGGTATGCGCATTGTGAAGTTAAAAAAATAATATGATATGCGCGATTGGCGGAATTGGCAGACGCACTAGATTTAGGTTCTAGCGGGAGACCGTAGGGGTTCAAGTCCCTTATCGCGCACCACTACACACATTTGATTAGTTTTAAATGTGTGTTTTTTTATTGTAACTTCCTCAGATATTTGTTAAATGATACAATATTGCGTTATAATATTATTAATAGGAGGGTAGGATAATGAAATATGGAATTTATGCAAAATTATTGAAATTATTAGTACAACAACCTACATACAATTTTTTGAAACATGAAGTTCCAAGCCTAATAACGAGAGCTTATAAAAAAAGAGTAGATAAGGAATATCGGGATATTATTGAAAGAACAGAGGGAATTGGTGGGATAAAAGAAAATCCTATGGAGCTGATTTTGGTGTTTACAGCTTTTGCTATTGCGGTCTATAAGTGTTCTGATGGAAATATGAGCGAAGAAGTTTTTGCTAAAACTATAGATTCAGTTGCACATTCTAAGATAATGGAATTATCGTCCAAGGGAAGCAACGTTTTCTCTAAGAAGACGATAAAAATGTATCAAGATTTGGCAAAGAGGTCAATTGAGAAGCGCTATAAAAATGACTGGGCTGCAACTTTTGACTACGAAGAGGGAAGCGGTGAGTATTTTGTGACTTATTCGGAATGTGGTATATGTAAACTGGCTAAGCAGGAAGACGTATTTCAGTTAGTTAAATATATGTGTAAAATGGATTATCCGTCATTTGAATTTAAAAATGCAGTACTCGATAGAACTAAAACTTTAGGTTTTGAAGATGATTGCTGCAACTTCCATATAATGAGTAAAGAAAAAGCCGATGAAGTCGGATTTGTAATGAGTGAGCATGCTAAGTAGATTATAAAAATAAATTTGATAATATAATATTAAAATTATCTTATTATCATTGATAATATATTAATATTAAGCATACAGATGTTTTGATATTAAAGTACTGATAAATCAATATCATGCGATTTATAAAATTTTACGAGGAGGCAGCAATGGTACTTTTTTTCACAGGCACAGGAAACAGTAAAAGAGTAGCACAGATTATTGCAAAGGAAATAGGGGATAACATTATTTCATTAAATGAGAAAATCAAATTGAGTGATTATTCGATGATAGATGATAAAAAACTTGTTTTCGTAGTACCTACTTATGCTTGGAGTATACCACATATAGTTGAAGATTGGATATATAAAACTGATTTTAATGCCGGCTCGGAAGTTTATTTTGTCTTGACATGCGGTGCTGATGTTGGAAATGCTGTTAAAGAAGTAAATAAGATTGTAGAAAATAAAAAGTTTATTTTAAAGGGCTTTAGTAAAATCATAATGCCTGAAAATTATATTGTGTTTTTTTCTGCGCCTGATAATAATACGGCTATTCGCCAAATAGATATAGCTGATAAAAAAGCTTTGAAGTTAGCTAAACGAATAATGCAAGGAGATGACATAAAACCTAAAAGAGCAAACTTATTGGGTAGGGTTTTTACATTGTTAAATCCTATGTTTTATAAGGTTGCTATTAAGGCTAAACCGTTTAAATCAGATAATAGATGTATATCATGCGGTAAGTGTAAAGCCGTATGTCCATTAAATAATATTATTATTTCCGATGGTGAACCTATTTGGGGAGATTATTGTACACATTGTATGGCATGTATATCATCATGTCCGACTGAATCAATTGAATACGGACAAAAAACACAAGGCAAGCGAAGGTATATCTGCCCTGAATTAAGATGAATAACTATAAAGTAGGGCCACAACTTAACAAAACTAATAAAGAGCCCCAAAAGTTAATTTTGAGGCTCTTGTGATAGTATAAATCAATCATATGATGGGTAAAATCCTATGTGAATTAATTTCATTTAATTATTCGTCGATTTTATGATCTAATCTTTCAAGTTGCTTCTTGGCAAAGTCTTTTCCTCCGATACCGAATGCGATTACAAAGGCAAGTGCTATAGCTCCTAAAGTAAACGTGAATGCGGTCAATACTATCTGTGGTGCAAGTGCAAGTTGGTTTAGCGTCATGAACAAAGCAAATACGTAAATTAAAGCTTTAGTTATAGTAGCAAGTAATTTTGAATTTGTTATGTTCTGTACAAATTTTGCTATGTAGCTTGCAGCGAAGTATGCAACGATAAGTATTAACAATGCACCTATTACATTAGGCAGATAAGCAAGTATGGCATTGGCTATATTTGTCAATAGAGCTAAATGCAGAACGCTTATAGCTTGGAACATAAATACTGCAACTATTATTACGTATATAATTGATCCTAATATTGCAGACGGTTTGTGAGTTTTGAAAATAGATTCAAAATGAGCACTCTTTGATAATTTGTCGACTCCCATATTTGCAAAGAATCCTACTGCAATTTTGCTTACCATCTTTGCGATAAATACACCTATTAAAACAAGTATTATGCATACTATGATGTTTGGAACTACAAGCATTATATTGCTTAACATATCCATTGCCGGTCTTGCTACAGCTTCTAATTTTAAAATTTGAAGTGCAGTAATTACCGTAGGTATAATAATTAAAGCAAACACTATATTTCCCAAAAGTGCAGAAGCTGCATATTCGCCTTCACTATCACTATTAAACTTGTTTACGAGTTTATCGAGTCCAAAAGCTGCAGCGATGCCGGAGATTACCTCTTTTGCAATCTTTGCTAACAAGTATCCGATAAATACTAGCAATGCAGCACCTAAAACATTAGGTAAGAATGATAAAGCGGTAGTCACCATTCCACTGATTGGTGCAGATAAGCTTACCATACCAAGTGCATCAAACACTGGAGGTAGCATAATTAAAAATACTACGAAGAAACCTAGACTTCCTAAAGTTTTAAGAAGCGAAGCTCCTTTTTCTGCATCTGCAACCACATGCATTTTTTGAAAATAATCAGGAAGTTTTAGCTTTTGACCTAAACTGATAATTATTTTTCTTACAACAGCTGCAAGAACCCAGGCTAAAAGCGCGAGCAGTACAGCCATTATAATATTAGGAATGCCTCCTAATATATTTCCCAACATATCGTATAATCTTTCTAACATAAAGTATATACTCCTTTCCCTTTATTGTTATATTGTCACTATTCCTTATACCCACATTTTATCATAATATTTAATATAAAGCAAAAAAGGTGCTTATTCACATGTATTTATGAATAAACACCTTCAATTTTGTTACGGATTATTACTTGATAAATATCAATACTTTAGATAAATAAGTTGATGTTGGATTCTTCTGCGTCACCTAAGTATGCACCGACACCGCCTAATTCAACTCCGTCTATCAGTTCTTCTTTTTTTATTCCCATGACGTCCATACTCATTGTGCAAGCTACGATTTTGACACCTTGTGCCATAGCTGTTGCAATCAGAGATTCAAGAGAATTGATGTTTTTGTCTTTCATTATCTTTTTCATCATGGCGGTACCCATACCACCCATGTTCATCTGTGAAAGCTTGAGTTTTTTGCTTCCACGAGGTAGCATAGCGCCAAACATGGATTCGATGAAAGTTTTATCTACTTTTTGTTTTTGTTCTTTGCGTAGGGCGTTAAGTCCCCAGAAAGTGAAGAACATGGTTACAGGTCGACCCATAGCCGCTGCACCGTTAGCTATTATAAAGCTTGCAAGGACTTTATCCAAATCACCTGAAAAAACTATAAGTGTTTTTCCGTCATTTTGCGATTGAATAATATTAGCATCTTTATTGTTTTTAACGGGTTTAGTTTTATCAAGACCCTTGCGAAGTAGTGCTATGTATTCGTCGGATTTTGTTTCCGTAGATATGAGTGTATTGCCTGTACGACGGCACCAAGCTTTAATATCTGTCAAGAAACCGGGATCTGAAGCGTGAACTTCCATAACTTCACCATCGTTAAGTTCTCCAATTCGTTCAAAGACTTTCATGAGAGGTCCGGGGCATTGAAGTCCGCTACAATCCAGCCTGATAGCTTCTATCGGATCTTTGTTGTCGTCGGGAGAGCGTAAGTCGCCTGTATCATCTCTGGGAGAAGGCTCCTCATCGAGATCATCTTCGAACTCTGTATAGTGAGTGGATACATAGAAACGCATTCCGCCCGGATATACCTTTACATTTTCAAATCCGTTTTGAACTAGTATTCTATAAGCATTATAAGCTCTTACACCGACTGCACAAAATACTATGATAGGTTTAGTCTTATCCAATTCATCAAGTCTTGAACGTAAAGTATTTAGTGGAATATTTACTGCGTATGATATAGAAACAGCCATTACTTCTGACTTTTCACGAACGTCTAATACGGTAACTCCATCGTGTGATTCGTCCAAGTCATTCCAATTGGCAAACTTCACTAAGCCGTTTTTAAGGTTTTCAGCAACAAAGCCTGCCATGTTGACCGGATCTTTTGCAGAAGAATAAGGTGGAGCATATGCGAGTTCCAGGCGGCATAAGTCACTGACCTTACCACCGAGTCTGATTGTTGTTGCTATAGTATCTATTCGCTTATCCACGCCGTCTCTGCCTATAATTTGCGCTCCAAAAATCTTATCAGTCTTTGGGCAGAATAGAACCTTAAGTGTTAAAGGAAGTGCTCCGGGATAGTAACCTGCATGGCTATTTTGAATAATTGTAATAGCTTCATAGTCTTTGCCCTTTTCAAGTCCGCGTCTTATGAGAGTCTTCTCATTTGCACCTGTAGCAGCTGCAGTTAAATCAAATACCTTAGCAACTGAAGTGCCGAGAGTTCCTTCGTATGAATCTTCCAAACCGGCTATTAAGTCTGCAGCTATTCTACCTTGTTTATTAGCAGGTCCTGCAAGTGGAATCATGGTTTTATCACCAAATACGAAGTCGTCAACCTCTATTACGTCACCTATTGCGTAGATATTAGGGTCGGAAGTTAGAAGTTTGTTGCTAGAAACGATTCCTCCACGCTGATTCAATTCCAAGCCTGCATCTTTGGCAAGCTTACTGTTTGGTCTTACGCCTATAGCCAATATCACCATGTCGGCTTTAACAATAGTACCGCTATTTAAAGAAATATTAACAGATAGACCTGTATCTTCAAATGACGATACACCATCATTCAGGTGGAGCTTAACTCCATTTTGTGATATGTTTTCGTGTAATAACTGTGACATTTCAAAATCAACAGGCGCCATAACTTGAGGTAACATTTCTATGATAGATACTTCAAGACCTGCTTCATGAAGATTTTCTGCCATTTCAAGACCGATAAAACCACCGCCGATAACGGCAGCTGTTTTAACTTCCTCGCGTTTAACCATATCCTTTATTGTATCCGTGTCAGGAACTGTCCAAAGCGTTTTAATTCTGTTTGAATCAATACCTGGAATAGGTGGACGAAGAGGGGATGAACCCGTTGAAATAACTAAAGTATCATAAGTTTCGGTATACTCCTTACCTGCGGTTTCGCGTATGGAAACAGTTTTATTTTGTCTATCAATTGAAGTGACTTCACTGTTTACACGAACATCGACATTAAATTTATCGTGCATAGCTTCAGGAGTTTGAAGAAGCAATGCATCACGAGTTTTGATGACATTTCCGACGTGATACGGAAGTCCACAATTTGCATATGAAATATACGGACCGCGTTCAAATAAAATAATTTCTACATCGTTGTCAAGTCTTCTGAGTCTTGCTGCACAGCTTGCTCCGCCGGCAACTCCTCCAATTATTACTATTTTTTTCATTGGCACACCTTTCGTTTTAAATTATAATAATTAGAGTATATATAATAGAAGTAAAAGCACTGTGATATCGTCACTTTAAACTACTAAAATTCACTGAATTTAAAAGGAGGTTATCATATGAAAACAGAAAAAGTGATATCGATAGATGAGTATTTTCCAATATGGAAAAAATTAAACGCGGATGAATCTGAAATATTAGCCTCAAAAGCAGTCTTACGTAAGGTTGAGAAAGGAAGAATTTTACATAACGGTAACGATGAATGCGAGGGACTTTTTATCGTTGTTTCAGGCCAGCTGCGTACTTTTATAATGTCAGATGAGGGTAAAGAGATAACTCTATATAGGCTGTTCGAGAGGGATATGTGTATGATGTCAGCTCCTTGCATATTGAACAGCATACAATTTGCAGTTTCAATAGAAGTGGAGAAGGATTCGCTTATTTGGTTTATACCCGCACCGGTTTATACCAAATTGATGGAAACTTCAATATCAGTTCAAAGCTATACAAATGAATTGATGGCGTCGAGATTCTCGGAAGTGATGTGGTTGATAGAGCAGATTATGTGGAAGAGTTTTGATATGAGATTGGCGCAGTTTTTAATGGAAGAAAGCGCCCTGGAGGAGAATGATAAAATATTCATAACTCACGAAAAAATTGCTTCACATCTGGGTACTGCAAGGGAAGTGGTAACGAGAATGCTTAAATATTTTCAAAATGAAGGCATAGTTAAAATAGGCAGAGGGTTAATAACGATTATAGATCAACAAAAGCTACGTGAAATATGTAAAAAATAATTAACCCAAAATTGGCTTTAAATGTTGAAATGTAAAATCATCGGGGTAACTTTTTTCGCAAACAAGTTCAACTCCATATGGTTGATTACAACGGAGTCTTTAACTATTAGGTATCCGTCAGAAACTGCAGGATATTTTGAAATTGATTCTATATTTGTGCCTAACATTGATTTAGCATCAAAGAATATTACATCTCCTTCTTTTTCGCAGTCAATGACAATCTCAAAAGATGAATTGTCGCTATTTTGGCGAAGTGTATAGGGCGAGTCAAAAGCTGGGAAGCTCATGTATTCGCACAAATTAGGAGCGTTTCCCGTGATAGTTAATTGTAATTTTGAGTACTTGATATTACGTATAAGTGTATTTGGTGATACGGGAAAGCCTGATTTAAATAAAGCCTTATGTAAATTCGATTGTGGTAGCAAATCGAGTAGTCTATAAAGCTGCATTATGTCATCATAGTTATGAAGAAGAATCATATCTTCGAGTCTTTTAGAGGGCTTTTGCAAGTATTGATCATATGCTTGTACACTTTCATATCCACTTATATTATCACTCCTAGAACTCAGAATACCCATATATTTTTCCAGTGATTTTTGGCTCATGCTTTCCAATAGTTCAGGCAGGGCAGAATAATGCTTCATTATCGTGTAAAGGTCGAGATTAAAAATTTCTGGAATTGGAATGTTGATGCGAGAAGCTCTTTTTTTTATAAAAGGCACATCAAAAAAACGCCCGTTATACGTCACTACAAAATCTACAGCGTTTAATATGTTGGAAGTTCTTGATATGATTTCGGCTTCATCTGAAGGGGACTCCGCAAAGAATTGGTACGATATGATATCGGAAGTCGAGACCACTACTAATCCTGACAGTATTATTGAATCTCTAAAGGGCATCAATCCTGTAGTTTCTATATCTAAAACTGCGTATGTCATATTTTCAAAATACATATTAAACAATTTTGAGCTTTTTCTAATCTGCGGTATTTTTAATTCAATAGTCTTCATATTATTAATATTACCACGTAAACTTATAAAGAAACATTATAGACCGGCTTACTAATTTTAGAGAAGGTCTTGTCGAATATCGCTGTTCAATATTTGAAATTTATAGTGGGGTTTGGACTTTAATACGGTGAACAACTAAAGATAATAGGCGCAGGCCTATTATCTTTAAAAGGGGTATTGGGATTAGAGATTAATTGAGATTACTGGTATAATCTCAGTTACAGTATACGTGTAAAAAATAAAAAATGCAAGTGAATTGTCAATTATATGTGATATAATATGTGATAGTTGAATGAAAGGAGCAATATCGATGACCTTTGAAGAGAAAACTCTATCCAGCCAAAAGATTTACAGTGGTAAAGTTATAAACCTTAAAATTGATGATGTGACTTCAAAGAGTGGGGTGTCAAAGAGGGAAATAGTCGAACACGGTGGCGGATCCGTAATAGCTGCAGTCACTGAGGATAACAATATGGTTTTGGTTTTACAGTTCAGAAAACCTGTTGGAAGGGTTATGCTTGAGGCTCCGGCAGGAAAGCGCGAAAAAGGAGAGCAGCCTATAGACACGGCAATTAGAGAGCTTAAAGAAGAAACTGGATATACAGCTAAAACCATGCGACATTTAACTAAGATATACACAACTCCTGGATATTCAGAGGAAGTGTTGGATTTGTTTCTCGCGTCGGAACTTGAAGCGGGGGAAACGGATTTTGATGATAATGAATCGATAGAAGTCGTTGAGTATCCTATATCTGAACTAAAGGATAAGGTTATGAAAGGAGAAATCGAAGATTCCAAGACTCAAGTGGCAATTTTAATGGCGAGTGAAATCATTGGATTGGGTGATAAGGACTATGAAGTTTAAAAGATTTGAACAGTATTTAAGGGATAATAAGGGATCATCTGAGAATACCATACTGGCATACGAAAGAGATTTGCGTGCATTTAGCAAGTACTTAGAAAAGAAGAATATATCATGCGATAAAGCTACAAAGACTGACGTTGTAGAGTATTTAATAGAAATTAGAAATAGAGGATTGAGCGTTTCAACGGAAAACAGAAAATTGGCATCGCTTCGCGCATATTACGAATTTGCAAGTATGAATGGAATATCCGACTCTGACCCTACCCATGGAATAAAGACTCCGCGTGTCGAGCGGAAGGAATTGATATATATGACTATAGACGAAGTTGATTCATTATTGAATACCCCTGACGATAGTGTGAAGGGAATAAGGGATAAAGCCATACTTGAAGTGATGTATGGAACTGGCATAAGAGTTATGGAACTCATAGAATTAAATGAGCGCGATATAAATATAAAAATGGGATTTATAGAGTGTTCAGGTAATCACGGTAAGGCAAGAATAGTTCCACTGGGCACTTATGCAAAAGAGGCGCTTATTAGATACATTGAGGAAAGCAGACCGGCTTTTATGAACGTTAGTGGTAGTGAAAGCTCTGAGAATTCACCTTTTTTCTTGAGCTACTTAGGTAAACGTCTTACGCGACAAGGCTTATGGAAAATACTCAAAGCATATGGAGATGTTTTGAATATAAATGAGAAACTGACACCACATATTTTGAGAACCTCATTTGCGGTTCACATGATTCAAAACGGAGCAGACCTTAAAACCCTTCAAGAGTTGCTGGGGTATGACGATATGCAAGCAATGGAGGTATTTATGCAGATCTCAAAGAGTAGGATAAAAGATGTGTACGATAAAACACATCCGAGGGCATAAATTATAAAAAAAGTACTTGATTGTGATGAGTTTTTATAGTAAACTTACTTGGTTAGTACGGGCGCTCCTCTGTGAGTAAAGACGCAAGAACGCCTTGGAGGGAAGGAGGAATTGCTAAATGAATGTTTTAGATTCTATTACAAATGGATATTTAAAAGACGAAATCCCTGCTTTTAATGTTGGAGATCAAGTAAAGGTCCACATTAAGATTAAAGAAGGAAATAGAGAGAGAATCCAAATATTTGAAGGATTTGTGCTCAAAAGACAAGGCGGCGGTGTAGCTGAGACATTTACTGTAAGGAGAATAGCTTCCGGCGTAGGTGTTGAAAAGACATTTCCGTTACATTCACCGAGGGTTGAAAAAATCGAAGTGGTTAGAGAAGGTCGCGTAAGAAGGGCTAAGCTCAATTATATGCGTGGAAGAACCGGTAAAGCTGCTAAGATTAAAACCAAGTGAAATTGATTTAAAAGGAGGATCCTCTTTAGGACCTCCTATTTTTTAATATTTTAATATATAAAATAATACGTAAGTAAATGGAGCGTAAGGTATGGGAACGAACATAGCAAATATAAATTGGTACCCGGGGCATATGAAGAAAACTAAGGAGATGATCCTTGAAAATATCAAGCTCGTAGATATAGTTGTTGAGGTTGTTGACTCGCGTATCCCTATTTCGAGCAGAAATCAATCACTGCAAAATATTATATCCGTAAAACCAAGGATAATAGCTATGAATAAATCTGATTTAGCGGATCCTTTTCAGACTAAGTTGTGGAAAGAAAAATTGCAAGGTGGTAAAGATAAGGTTGTAATTTTAGATAGTGTACATGGAACCGGCATTAAACAATTACTGTCACTTTTAAGTTCAATTGAAGATGAAATCAATGAAGATAGGGTCAGAAAGAAAAATTTGAGGATTATGATAGTTGGCATACCAAACGTTGGAAAATCATCACTTATAAACAGGTTGACCGGAAGAAAAAGTACAAAAACGGGAGATAAACCTGGAGTTACAAAGGGCAAGCAGTGGCTTACGCTGTCTAACGGAATGCAAATGCTAGATACGCCGGGCATACTTTGGCCTAAATTTGAGGACGCTCATATAGGAATGAATTTGGCATTTTGTGGTTCGATTAAAGATGAGATTATGGATATTGAATCACTTGCACTTGAACTAATAAAGGTGCTTGGAAATGATTACGGTGAGAATATAAAGAAAAGATATAAACTTGAAGAAATATCAGATGATGCACTGGAAAATATGGACAATATATCACGAAAACGCGGTTTCATCTTTTCAGGGTCAAGGATAGATTACAGTCGTTGTGCAAGGACGGTATTGGATGAATTCCGATCCGGCATAATCGGCAAAATAACGCTTGAGAAGGTACGATGATATGACAAAAGAGGAAAGACAAATAATACTACAGAAACGTTTAATCGAGCTTAAAAAATATGAAGAAAATATGTATAGCAAAGGGTGCCAATATATTGCAGGTGTAGATGAAGTCGGTAGAGGATCTCTTGCGGGCCCTGTAGTTTCTGCAGCAGTAATTTTGCCAAGGGATTTTGCTGTTTTAGGCGTTGACGATTCGAAAAAGTTAACACCCAAGAAGCGCGATTTTCTATTCGATGAAATCATCGGTAATGCGTTAGCGTACGGAATAGGGCAGGTGGAAAATAAAGAGATAGATGATATAAATATACTTGAAGCGACCAAAGTATCAATGCTAAAAGCGATTAAAAAGGCAGACGAGATGCTTTACGAACGAACGGGTTCGCAAATAGACGTAGTGATATTGGATGCTATGAGGTTAGATACCTTAAAAATCAGGCAGCTTTCGCTCGTAAAAGGCGATTCAAAGAGCTTATCTGTTGCTGCTGCATCTATCGTAGCGAAAGTTTTTAGAGACAGGAAAATGATTGAATATGCAAAGGAGTACCCGGGCTACTCTTTTGAAACAAATAAAGGGTACGGAACGAAAGCACACTATGAGGGTCTTCATAAACAAGGTAAAACGAAAATTCATAGAAATAGTTTTCTTAAGAATATGGTTTAATTATTCTATAAGTCCATCATCATTGCAAGCGAAGTATCGTTGAATAAAGTGTTAGCGTTGTATATGAACATTACATCGGTAATATCGTATGAGTCCATTATGCTGCTTATATCCTCGTAAAAGTATCTTGGGTCAACTACTGCTATGAAAGAATAGTCTTGTGATAAAAATGGAATCAAACTGTTGGCATAAGAGTCCTTTATAAGCAGAAGTCTTTTGTCTGAATCTATTGGGGTCTCAATTGTATATAGAGGGTGGTTGCTACCACCGAATACCGTATACATATCTTTAGTTTCAAGATTATTAAGAACGTAAAATTGAGTCGTCTTTTGCTTGGAGTCGGAATAAAAGATGACACTATTTGAATAAGCTTTTGTGTTGGTAGGCATATATATTACTATGCTGTCATTTAGCCCATTTGTAAAACCGCTTTTAGATGCGAGTGTGCCGCGAAAGTCTGTTTTGACGGTTAGCGGCTCATACGATACATCATTGCTGAGGGATAGAACTTCTTTTATTGTCAAGTAAGCCAGATAAGCACCGTGACTTGTCCAGTGATGGTCGGTGCGGTAAAATAGTTGCTCCGATTCCTTAAATAACTCAAAGGGACCACGCACATCAATGGAAATAAAACCGTAACCCTCAATAGTTGAGAAAAATGAATCCATGTATTCGTTCTGATTCTGCGTAGAAGCAAATACCGGCAAATTATGGTTTAATATATTAGCAGATGTAGGGGCTAAAAGGAATGATGCTGAAACATCAGGATATGAAGTTCTGAATTTATTAAGAGCATCATAAGTTGCTGTTATAGTTGATTGTTCAGGGGTTGTAATATCCTCAAGCAGATACATATCTTTTCCGAAATACACTCCATTTAATCTGTTGTTACCTAATGCTAACTCAAAAGAAGATTTAACTTTTATAAATAAGTTTCTTGCAATAAATTGATCTTCTGAATAATTTTCCATTCTTCTTTCAAAACGACCGTCTATATAAGTCGATAGAGTAAAGCTTGGAGCTTGAACTAAGCATCTATTTTCTTCATCCGAAAATTCTTTATCGTGAGCAATTATATTTGCAGCTGCAAAAAAGAGCAAAATTAAAGGAAATAGAAAGCCCATTACTATGTATAATTTTCTGTTCATTTTGCCCTCCTAAAATCTAAAATATAAAAACGGGTTATAACTGCTAAATACAAGATAAGATATGGAAATGAAAAATATCGCAACTAGCACTATACTTCCTAATATATAGTGGCTTTTGGAAAAATTTATAAACTTCTCATAAACATTTCTTGCAGAAAGAAGTATTCCTACTAGGATTAGTACCGATTCGGTTTTGATGAGGTACATAAACGACGCGTTTGATATCGATATATCTCCAAGTGCGAACATGGATTGTAGATAATTTATAGCGTCACCCAAGTTGTTACTAAAGAAGAATACCCACCCGACAATTACGATTATTAGCGTGTATAAATGTTGAAATATGGCAGGTATGCCAGTTAGATATTTACTTAAGAAGTATTTTTCTATAATCAACATAATACCATAATATATTCCCCACACGACAAAGTTCCAGCTTGCGCCGTGCCATAGACCTGTTAAACTCCAGACTATAAGCAAATTTAAGATATGTCTTGATTTAGATACTCTATTTCCGCCAAGCGGAATGTACAGATATTCGCGGAACCAAGTGCTAAGAGATATGTGCCAGCGTCTCCAAAAGTCTGTTATGCTTCTTGCGACATAAGGATAATTGAAGTTTTCCATAAACTCAAATCCGAACATCTTGCCCAGCCCAATTGCCATATCCGAATAACCGCTGAAATCATAATAAATCTGAAGCGTATAAGCTATTGCGCCAAGCCACATGGAAAGTACTGAGAGCTCCTCTGAGGGCATTGAAAGTATGCTCATATGAAGAGCACCGAAGCTGTTTGCGAGTATAACCTTTTTGCCCAGTCCCAATATAAATCGCACACTCCCTGAACCTATATTTTCTATAGAAAACTTGCGATCGTTCAATTGATCTTCAATATCCTTGTATTTTACTATTGGACCTGCTATAAGTTGTGGAAACAAACTCAAATAAAGCCCGAATTGAATTGGGCTCTTTTGTACGCTGACTTTGTCACGATGAACGTCTATTATGTACGACATTGCTTGGAATGTATAAAAAGATATACCTATAGGAAGGGGCAGAGCTGTATATGTAATTTCGGTTCCAAAAATCGAATTTACAGTTTCCAAAGCAAACCCATAATACTTGAAAAAAGACAGTATCATTAGATTTACACATATCGTAAAAATCAGGGAAATGTATTTTCTTAATTTTCGCTCTTTGGCTATATCTTTTGCCATTAAATAGTTGAAACCTATGCTGAATATCATGAGCAAGACATTTATTGGCTCACCCCAGCTGTAAAATAAAATGCTCGCACCAAATAGCACATAGTTCTTAAATTTCATAGGAGTAAGAGAATAGATTATGAGTAGAATAGGTAGGAAGGTGAATATGAAAAAAATACTGCTAAATAGCATTTTTAAATACCTCCTCTATCTTTTCGGAATTATCTCCAACGTAATACAGTATGTATTGACCTTTTTGTATTATTAGAGCGTCCTCGAGAGAGGAAACCTGTTCGGGACCGTATCCTTCAAAGGTGCTAATTTGTGAGTTTATTCTGTTTTCTATTGCATCTCTAAAAGGTGCAAGTTCGCTGTGCGATGAGGTCTTTATAATTAAAAGTTCATCTACGCATAGAGATTCATTAGATTTATAATATAAGTAACCTTCAGTTGAAGAGGGTTCTATGTTAAAAAAATGTACGAGATCTCTATCTTTCAATTTGTCTAGGGAAGACAAGTCGATTTTAGAACAGAGTTCAGATTCTATATCTAAAATGGAAACATCATCTGCGGTTTGATTCGAATATATGAGAAGTAACAATGCTGTGAGTACAGTAAGTAATATTATTTTCTTCTTCATTAAAGACCTGCTCTCAATGACATAAGCTCAAGCCAAAGAACGTAAAATTCAGGAGATACGTGAATTCCGTCGCCTGCATAGAATTCTTCATGACCTTCAAGCAGTACGGTTGTATCTATGTATTCGATATCGAGTTTGCGACACATTTTTTTGATCTCTTTATTAAAGTTTTCGTAATTCCCAAGAACAGGGGTTGCATCTATAGCATATTGTGCAGGTGGCGTTATAGAGCATATGAAAATTGTTGTATCAGGGGTATTCTTTTTGAAATCTGTAAGCAATGATTTATACTGATCAATAAAAGCTTTTTCATCGCCGTTATAATTTCCCATGTCGTTCATGCCGAATGCAAAGAAAACCGCTTTAGGATATAACGCAGCAACTGAGTTGAACGTGTCTTCAGAATATAAAACGGATGCTCCAATTTCCGATACCACTTGAAATTCCGATAAAAACCCGTAATCATATAGACCGTGCGTTATTGAGTCGCCGATTACGACACAATTTGAAAAAATTTCAAAGTAATTGCGCTCTTCGGTGGAATCTTGAGATTCTGCTTCTGCTGCAGCTTCTGCTATAGCCTGAGCTTGGCGTTTGGCCTCGATTTCGGCTTCAACCGTTTTGACGTCAGAGAAATCAAAAGAAGCTATTTTTTCGACGTTAGAAGATATATCTTGACGAACTGCATCGGCATTTTTGTTGCGAGCAAATAAGTTTAAAACAAAAACTAATGATATCACGGCAATTAAAAAAATCAATATTAAAAGGCGTATTTGTATTTTATTCTTAAATTTAAATCGTTTAGTTATTCTCATAAAATCATCCCTAAATAAACAGTATATTAATAATAATAATTTATGTAAGCAATAAAATCAATGTATAAATAACATTAAATGTGTTAAGCTTTAAACTTATTGAATTTCTATATATATTGCGATAAAATATAGTTGTAGATTTGTTGCCATTTTTAAATGGAAGGAAGCGAAAAAAATGAAAAAGATAATTAGAAAAATAGCACTACTTACTGCCGTTGTAGCATCTGCAGTAATAATACTGAATCACAGTGAAGAAGATGAGGAGAAAGTATCCGTTAAAAAAGATGACGACTCAGGAGTAGAAGATACTCCTAGCAAAGATGAGAAATTAAGTGAAAATGGCGATAAAGAATTTGACGCAAATTCGGATATGAATAATTCTACTTTTGATATAGATGATTCAGTACGTGAAGTTATATTTGATGGCGTTGGCAAATTCAATCTCAAAGAAAGATTTGTTGAAATGAAAAATGTAAGCACTGATGAAAAGAAATTCTTCTGCGTGATAGGTCACGAGACGGATGAGAGACCTAATAATATATCTATAAGCAAGGTGAACAATATATACGGGGCATCGGAGCATAAATCATTTAAAGATGATATAACAGAGCAACTGAAACAGCAAACTGCAAATTACGATATAGAGAGTATAAATTCGTTATCATCGTTCACTTACGAAGGTGATATGATGTATGAATTCACGATAAAAGAGAAAAACGATATAGTTACGAGACAGTATTATATAGTTGGGGATTATTGTTCCGTATTGGTGCATGAAACGACTTTCTCAAAAAGTGAAGAATGCGATGGCGCGGCTCTTGAAATGGCAAAGAGTTTTAAGTGGGAATAGTGACTTATCAGGAGAAAATATATGCAACAGAACTTACCTAAGAACTACGAACCTAAGAATTTTGAAGAAAAGATATATTCGAAGTGGGAAAAAAGCGGAGCTTTTACACCCTCTATAGATAAGGATAAAAAGCCTTTTACGATAGTAATGCCTCCGCCTAACATCACAGGACAGCTACATATGGGGCATGCACTCGATCATACACTTCAAGATATAATAATAAGATGGAAAAGGATGACGGGGTTCAGCACGCTATGGCTACCGGGTTCTGATCATGCGAGCATTGCAACAGAAGTTAAAGTCGTAGATGAAGTTATGCGTACGGAAGGCAAGACTAAAGAAGAACTTGGGCGTGAGGAATTTCTAAAACGCGCTTGGGATTGGAAATATAAATATGGTGGTAAAATAACCGAACAGTGTCGAAAGCTGGGAGATTCTTGTGACTGGACGAGAGAGCGTTTTACTATGGACGAAGGTTGCAACAAAGCGGTTGTTAAGTTTTTCGTCGAATTGTACAAAAAAGGCTTGATATACAGAGGCAACAGACTCATAAACTGGTGCCCGAAATGCGCAACATCACTTTCCGATGCTGAGGTTGAACATGAAGACCAAGAAGGGAACTATTGGTATTTCAGATATCCTGCCGCAGATGATAAAAACGATGATATAGTAGTTGCCACATCGAGACCAGAAACGATGTTCGGTGATACGGCTATAGCGGTAAATCCAAATGACGAAAGATATTCTCATATGATAGGAACGCACGTATCGGTTCCTGTGATAGACAGAAAAATACCTATAATAGCAGACTCTTATCCCGACCCCGACAAGGGAACCGGTGCAGTTAAGATAACGCCGGCACACGACCCTAATGATTTTGAGGTAGGACAAAGAGCTGACTTGGAATGCATAAGTTGTATCGATCAGAGCGCAAAGATGAATGAAGTAGCCGGAAAATATAACGGTTTGGATAGATACGAATGTAGAAAAAAATGGGTAGCTGAACTTGCAGAAAAAGGATATTTGGTCAAAGAGGAGAAAGTAGTAATCCCTGTAGGTAAATGCTACAGGTGCCATACGATTATAGAACCTATGTTGTCGGATCAATGGTTTGTAAAGATGAAAAATCTTGCTGCGCCTGCGTTAGATGCTGCTAAAACAGGAGAACTTAAGCATGTCCCTCAAAGATTTGAAAAGGTATATGTCAATTGGCTAAATGAAATAAGAGATTGGTGTATATCGAGACAGCTTTGGTGGGGTCATAGAATTCCGGCATGGTACTGTGACGATTGCGGAGAAATTACAGTTAGTGAGGAAACACCGAGCAAATGTTCAAAGTGTAACTCCACGTCGCTAAAACAAGATGAAGATGTACTTGACACATGGTTCTCATCTGGTCTTTGGCCTATGTCTACTTTAGGTTGGCCGGAAAAGACTCCGGACTTTGAGTATTTTTATCCTACCGATGTGTTGGTAACAGGTTACGATATAATTCTGTTCTGGGTAATAAGAATGGTATTTTCCGCTTGCGAACTTACCGGCAAAACGCCGTTTGAATACGTATATTTACACGGTTTGGTAAGGGACTCTCAGGGCAGAAAAATGAGCAAATCCCTTGGAAACGGTATAGACCCTCTCGACATAATAGACGAATACGGTGCAGACGCACTGAGATTTATGATCGTTACAGGGATAACCCCGGGAAGCGATCTTAGAATAATGATGGATAAAATCGAATCCAGCCGTAATTTTGCCAATAAGTTATGGAATGCATCGAGATTCGTAATAATGAATATCAAAGACGAAGAAGGGAATTGGCTCCCTTACGGTGATGGTAAAAGCGGAAACTTAAAACCGGAGGACAGATGGATTATAGATTCACTCGCAAGAAGTACGGAATACGTAAATAAGAATATGGAAAAGTTTGAACTGGCACTTGCGGGACAGAAGATATATGATTTGATATGGAATGAGTTTTGCGATTGGTATATAGAGATAGTCAAAAAGAGATTGTGGAGTGACGATGAAGAGGATAAAGCTGTCGCAAGAGGAGTTCTAATTAGAGCGCTAAAGGATATGCTTAAGCTACTTCACCCGTTTATGCCGTTTATAACGGAAGAAATATGGGGATCGCTGCCTAATGATAAAATGTTGATTAGCTCTGAGTGGCCTTCGTATGAAGATGAATTTTATGAAAAAGATAAAAGACACATTGAGCTTGCTATGGAAACGATTAAGGCTATACGAAATATACGTGCAGAAGTTGACGCTGCTCCGAGCCTTAAACTTCAAGCTACGATAATAGCAAAGCCTGAAATAATCGATGAGATAAAAACTATCGAAAGGTACATAAAGGATATAGCCAATGTCAGGGAGATATCTTTCAGTAAAGATATTAAAGATGCGCCTAAAGATTCTGTTACAGCCGTCATAACTGGGGCAGTAATACATATTCCTATGGATGAACTAGTCGACTTTGAAGCCGAATATAAACGACTTCTAAAAGAAAAGAAGATGCTTGAAGGTGAAGTTAAGAGAGCCGAAGGAAAGCTGAAAAATAAAGGTTTCGTATCTAAAGCTCCGGCAGAGTTGATTGAGAAGGAGCGATCAAAATTGCTCGACTATGAAGAAAAACTAAGTGAAGTATCGCGCAGATTGGAAATGATAAGTGACAAGGTAGGAAAATGATATGGGTTTTGATGCCACATTAAAAGCTGATAAGGTTATATTTTTCTATAACCCCAATGCAGGTAGCGGTGTTCTAAAGGGAAGGTTTGATTACATAATTTCTAGATATCAGAAAAAAGATTTACAGATTATACCTGTTAGGGCCGAAGAAGATGCAATCGATAAAATCTTCCTGCGCATTTCAAAAGAAAATTCTCAGCAGCAATATTGTCAAGTTCTAATCGCAGGAGGGGACGGGACGATAAATGTCTGCGTAAACGCCATGATTAAAAACGATATTAGCCTTCCAATTGCGATAATAACGTCAGGGACTGCAAATGACTTTGCGTATTGCTTCGATATTCCGAATGAACTTGAAAAGAATATAGACATAGCTTTATCCGGCAACTATACTTATGCAGACGTAGGAGAGGCAAACGGCAAATATTTTGTGAATGTGGCAGCAATAGGTCAAGTTGTTGATGCAAGTCAAAGGACGGACAAGAATTTAAAAAATGCCATAGGTGTACTGGCCTATTATTTAGAAGGCTTATCGGAGATGCCCGATCTAAGACCTATAAAGATGAAACTGACAACCGAGGACAAAGTATATGAAGAAAATATGTACTTTATGGTAGTGATGAATGGAAAATCGGCAGGCGGATTTAAGCTGATTGCTCCTGATTCTGATATAAGCGACGGCTTGCTTGACGTCGTTTTATTTAGGAACATGAACATGGTTGAGATAGTTCAGGTATTCATAAAGATATTGCAAGGCACACACGTTGAGAGCAAGAGTATTTTGCATTTCAAAGCGGCTGATTTATTGATAGAATCAGAAGAGGATATACCTACGGATATAGACGGAGAACATGGTGTAAAGCTTCCTATAAGACTTAAAGTATTGCACAAAAGACTTATGGTAGCCACCAAATAATCTTATGGCAGTACGGGACAGAGCATAAGCATAAATTTACGATAATATGTTAGGAGTAAACTTGAATAAACCTTTTGAAATCGAAGTGACTTCAGAATACGATGAACTCGTTAGTTTTCTTATTGAAAATGAACTGGAATTTGATGCAGAGGAAGAAGTGGATACGGATATCATTCGATGTTATAAGATATTGGATGACCGGTCGAATCTTGCCGCTGCTGCAGTTTTGGCTAAGAGAGAGGAAAAGTTCATCATAGACGGCATAGCCGTAGCAGATAAATATAGAGATAAAAAAATAGGGACTAAGCTACTTAAAAGACTTATCGAAGATACGAAAGAACTCAAAGGTAAATCGTTATATTTAGTGGCGAGGGCTCCGGGCTTCTTTTTTGCTAACGGGTTTCAGCGGATAGAACCGAAAGCTGCCCCGAATTTTTTTGAGTGTAAAGAATGTCCTCAATATATGAATACGTGTAATCCTGAAATTATGAAAATAGATATTAAATAGAGTTTAAGTAAAGGAGAAAAAAATGATTGCAAAGAATGGTAATGATTCATCGAGTTACAATGTAGAGAATATCAAGCAAGTTAAACAGGCGTCTAAAAGAGTAGGTGAACTTATCGAAAAAGAGTATAATCGCCAACGTGAAAATATAGAACTGATAGCCTCGGAAAATTATTGTTCCGAAGCTGTATTGGCTGCTTGCGGAAGTTGTCTGTCGTGGAAATACGCAGAAGGCTATCCGTATGAGAGGACTTCAGGCAATAAAGGAAGATACTATGGAGGAACTGCATTTGTCGATGAACTTGAAGAGTATTGCTGTGATACATGGCGTGAAGTATTCAAAACTGATTATCACGTAAACGTACAGCCGCATAGCGGGTCACAAGCGAATTTCGCGGCATACAGAACTTTAGTTAAACCGGGAGATACAGTTCTTGCAATGTCTCTTGACAACGGAGGTCATTTAACGCACGGTTCATCTGTTAATTTCAGTGGAAACTTATACAACGTAATTTTTTACGATGTAGATGAAAACGGAATGATAGATATGGAGGACGTACGAGCTAAAGCAAAGGAACATTCGCCGAAGATGATCTTAGCAGGAGCTTCTGCATATTCGAGAATCATAGATTTTGAGGCTTTTTCTAAAATAGCAAAAGAGTGTGGTGCTTATTTCATGGTGGATATGGCACATATAGCAGGACTCGTAGCCGCTGGAGTTCATCCTTCACCATTCGGTTGTGCAGATGTAATCACTACCACCACACATAAGACGCTAAGAGGTCCAAGAGGAGGACTTATCTTTGCAAAACAGGAATTTGCAAGAAAAGTGGATAGCGCCGTATTCCCATATGCACAGGGCGGTCCGCTTGAGCATATAATAGCAGCAAAAGCGGTGTGTGCGGAAGAAGCTATGTCAGATAGCTATAAAACTTATATGGAACAGGTAGTCAAAAACTCAAAAGCATTTGCGGATGAGTTCATCAAGATGGGCTATAAGCTTGTAACGGGAGGAACAGACAATCACTTGTTCTTGATTGATCTTTCTGACATGCCTTTTAGCGGTAATGACTTACAGCATAGGTGTGATGAAGAACATATAACTCTTAATAAGAATTGTGTTCCGAACGAAAAAAGAACTCCAAAGGAAACGAGCGGTGTACGCATAGGAACAGCACCTATGACGACGCGTGGGTTTATGGAAGAAGATTTTCGAGAAGTGGCACACAAGATAGATAAAATAATAAAAGATATGGTGGAAGAAAGCAGTAGGTAAGTATAGATGAAAATAATACTCGATGCTATGGGAGGAGATAACGCTCCTAAAGATATAGTAAAAGGAGCCGCCTCAGCATTAAAGGAAATAGATGAGCAAATAGTTTTGCTTGGTGATCAACAGAAAATAGAGAAGGAACTGAAAGCATACCCGAAAGTTAAAGAACGATTTGAAATCGTACATTGTACTCAAGATATATCCAATGAGGAATCTCCGGTAAAAGCCGTTAGGACGAAAAAAGATTCTTCCATAGTCAAAGGTATGGCTATGGTAAAGAAAGGTGAAGGTGATGTATTTATTTCAGCCGGTAATACAGGTGCAATTTTGGCAGGAGCTTTATTTGAGATAGGAAGAATTCAAGGCATAGACAGACCTGCACTTGGTACTGTCTACCCTATAATAGGATCAAAACCTTCTTTTCTCGTAGATGCCGGAGCAAATGCAGAGTGTAAACCGAACAATTTGCTCGAATTTGCAACTATGGGTTCGATATATATGGAAAAGGTTTTGGAAAGAGATAATCCAACTGTCGGTCTTGTAAATAACGGATCAGAAAAAGGTAAAGGTACGACGTTAACTAAAGCTACGTATGAGTTGCTTGAAGACAGTAAACTTAATTTCATAGGAAATGTTGAAGCACGATATATCCCCGATGGAGTTTGTGATGTGATAGTTGCAGACGGATTTACGGGAAATGCAATATTAAAGATGACGGAAGGAATGGGTTTGATGTTCCTTCGTGAAATGAAGAAGCGCTTTACCGCAAACGGAGTGACTAAGTTAGCTGCATTGCTTCTAAAAAAACAATTGATGGATATGAAAAGTGATCTTGATTACGCAGAATACGGTGGAGCACCTATTTTGGGAGTTAAGGGAGCCGTCATAAAAATGCACGGTTCATCTGATGATTCAGCGGTAAAGCAGACAATATTAAAGGCGATTCCTTTTGTCAAAGAGGACGTAGTGGGAATAATTCAAAACCACGTTTTTGAAATAGAGGACATAACTAATAGCAGGTAGGAATTTGATTATCAGGTAGGAATGTAATCGGTGATAAAGTATAATTTTAAGAATGCAGAATTATTGCGTGAGGCATTGACTCATTCATCTTGTTCAATAAAGTCTGAAACCGGCAAAAAATTTAATAATGAGCGTTTGGAATTCATAGGCGATGCTGTTTTATCAATAGTCATCGCCGAAACCCTGTATCGGAAGCTGCCGTATGCAGATGAGGGAGTTTTAAGCAAGTTGCGCTCGCAGATAGTATGCCAGGATTCAGTTGCGAGGATTGCAAGAAATAATAATCTGAACGAAATGATAATAACCAGATGCGAGGGGTGTGACCACATACGGCTTGCAGATGCGCCCCTTTCTGATGCAATGGAAGCCGTGATTGGAGCGGTATATTTGGACGGTGGATTTGATAAAGCATCGAAATTTATAAAAAAAGAATTTGAAATACTCATAGATAAAGCGTGCGATGGAGATTTGATAATAAATACTAAAAGTGAACTACAAGAACAAGTTTTATCTAAACCCAATATGATGGCAAAGGATATTAGGTACGTACTTGAGCGAGAGTCGGGACCTGACCACGATAAGCTTTTCGAGGTCAGACTTGAAGTAAAAGGCAAACACATATCGAGCGGAGAAGGAAAGACGAAGAAAAAAGCGGAGCAGGACGCAGCGGGTAAGGCGCTAAAGGAAGGGATAGAAAATGTACTTTAAAAGATTGGAAATGCATGGATTTAAGTCTTTTGCCGATCCGGTGGTCGTTGATTTCCACGAAGGGATTACGTGCATAGTAGGACCTAACGGTAGTGGGAAAAGTAATATAAGCGATGCGATAAGGTGGGTTTTAGGCGAGCAAAGCCCTAAAGCTTTGCGTGGCGGAAAAATGGAAGAAGTTATCTTTGCCGGCACAGCCAGTCGAAAATCCCGGGGAATGGCAGAAGTAGTACTCGTTATAGACAATTCGAGCAAAATACTCGACATAGATTATAATGAAGTCGCAATTACGAGGAGAATGTATAGGTCGGGTGAAAGTGAATACCTTATAAATAACAATATCTGTAGGCTTAGAGATATAAGAGAACTGATAATGGATACGGGAATAGGTGTCGATGGTTACTCTTTGATTGGACAAGGTAAAATCGCTGATATAGTAAGTACAAAGCCTGAAAGCAGACGTGAAATCTTTGAAGAGGCTGCAGGCGTAGTTATGTATAAGAATAAAAGAAGCGAGGCGGAGAAAAAATTATCATCAACCCAAACGAATCTTGAGAGGATAAGCGATATAATCCATGAAATTGAAATTAGAATAGATCCTTTGCGTGATGAAAGTATAAAGGCAAAAGAACTCATTGAGCTACAGAAAAAATATGAAGATCTTGAAATAAATTTAATTTTGCACAATATCGATAAGATAGAGCAGAGCAATAAAACGCTAAAAGAGGATATGGCTTATTTAGAAGACGGTATCGATGATATAACATCATCGCACCATGATATTTTATCGAAAACATCAAATATCTCTGATAGAAGGGATATAATAGATGACCTTAGCGTAAAGCTTAGAGATCAGATAATGACGTTGGTTCATGATATAAATGATATGAACAGCAGAAACGATGTATGCCAAGAGCGCCTGATAGGTATAGAAAACGAAAAGAAAGTTCTGCAAGGGGATATATCTAATTTGCATAAAAAGCTTGAGGAGGAGAAGGATTCCGTAGAGAGTATACATCAAGAAGTAGATGAGCTGTCAAAAGAACTCAAAAACGCTTCCGAAAACTTAAATAAGTGCATAATGCTTCAAAACCAAGCGGCAATAGACAAAACTGAACTTGCTGCGAATTTAGATGAAAGCAAGGGGAAGATATTTGAACTTCATAATGAAAAGATGAATTGTAACAGTGAGGTCAAGGGGGTTGAGACTTTAAAGGAAAGTTTGCTTGGCAGAGTTAAAGAGCTCGACTCATTGCGTGAGAGTAATGAGAAAGTAGGCGCTGAAACTATTAGATCGTTCGATGAGACGAAGGAGAATCTAAAGAAATTTGAAGAAAAATCGCAGAAACTCAAAACCGAACTAAATTCTTTCTCGGGAAAAATAAAACAAATAGAGACAAATAGACGTTCTAAAATGGCAGAACGTGAAAAGCATACTATAGAAAGCATGAGACTATCTTCGCGCAGAAAAACGATGCAAGAGATGGAAAGCAACTATGAAGGTTATAACTATGGTGTCAGGACGCTTATGAAGTCTGAACCGCAGGGAATAAGAGGCGTAGTGGCGGAGCTGATGAAAGTCCCAAAAGGGTTTGAACAAGCAATTGAAACGGCTATGGGCGCATCGCTCCAAAATATAATCTGTAATTCAGACGTAGATGCGAAAAGAAGCATATCGTTCTTAAAGGAAAAACGAGCCGGCAGATTGACTTTTTTGCCTATCTCGTCGATACGTCACTCAAGTGAAATTCGTGCCGGAAGTATCGAAAAACAGCAAGGGTTTATAGATTATGCCGTTAATTTAATCGAATTTGATGAAGAGTACCGTGATATATATGGATATCTACTGCACAAGCTTGTCGTTGTAAAGGATATGGATTCTGCGATAAAACTGTCTAAACTCGTAAAAGGTTTTAGATTTGTAACGCTTGAAGGTGAAATAATAAACGCATCAGGCGCTATAACGGGAGGCATTTATAAAAATAAAAGCGTAAATATACTGGAGAGAAAAGCTGAAATTCAAGCGCTTTCAGACAAGCAAGCCAATCTCGATGCGGCTATTAAAGAGTTAAGCAAAGGCATAGATGAAGATTCATCAAATATTGATTCGTTGAGCTCTAAAATGGCTGGAAAAGAAAGTGAACTGCTCAGTGTTGAATCCGACGTTATAAACTTTAAATCCAATTTGGAAGCGATGAAGATGCGTCTTAAAAATGAAAGTGAAGCTATGGCGAGGATAGATGCTGAAATCGAGCAAATAAACTTACAACTAAAAAATACCGATGATATGACGGTAAAGCAATTACAGAGAATTGATGAAATAGATGTAGAGTTTATACGCCTTGAATCCGATGTGGATATGATGACAAAAAGTCTCGATGAAGCTTCACAAAACTTGCTTGAACAGAGTGAAGCGGTTACTGATGCCAGAATAATTTTAAATCAGGTTGAAAGTAAGAGCGAGGCGAAAAATCAGATATTTAATAGAATAAACAACGTAATATTAGGGTATGAGTCTGAAATAAAAAATAAAGAAGACAGGTTAGTTGAGCTTTCTTCAGAAATAGAAAAATTAAATGACGAATCGAGCGATGTGTCAATCATAGCTGATAAGATTAAAGAGAAAGAAGAAAGTGAACAAACGCTTAAGTCATTATCGGAGGAAAGAGAAAGTATCATAGCGCAGCAAAAGGAACTTGAGGCTTTACAGTCTAATGCAGCAGATAAGATAAATGCTATGGTAGATAAGAAATACCAGATTGAAATAAAATTGAGCAAGACTGAAACGCAGATTGAGAATTTGAAGGAAAAGCTATGGGAAGAATTCGAGATATCGTACGCTGAAGCAGAGGATAGGCGAACGTCTGATTTCAAGCAATCTCAGGCAGTGAAAGAAACTCGCGCCATGAGAAACAGAATGAAAGAGATAGGCAATGTAAGCGTATCGTCTATAGATGAGTATGAACAAGTATCTGAAAGGCATGGATTCTTAGTAGAGCAGAGAGAGGATATATTAAAGGCAAAAGACGAATTAGAGTCTATCATACGCGAAATGGATCAGACTATTAAACGCAGATTTAAGAGCAATTTTGATGAAGTAGTCGCTAATTTTGAGGTTATATTTAAAGAACTATTTGGTGGAGGTTATGCGGAACTGAGGCTTGAAGATGCTTCCGACCCTCTCAAATCGGGAATAGAAATAATCGCTGAACCACCGGGTAAGAAATTGCAAAATATAAACTTAATGAGCGGCGGAGAAAAAACTATGACGGCTATAGCACTGATGTTCGCAGTTCTAAAAACTAAGCCGACTCCGTTCTGTATATTAGATGAGGTAGAGGCGGCGCTTGATGATTCCAACATAGAAAGATTTGCGAGATATTTGAGGAAGTTTAATGAGATACAGTTTGCACTTGTAACCCACCAAAAAGCTACTATGGAACATGCTGATGTGCTTTATGGGGTAACGATGCCTGAAGAGGGTATATCGAAACTATTGAGTTTGAGGCTCGGAGATGATTTTCAGCTATAGCTGAACGTAAATTATGGATACCATAGTTACATAGTTAATATAGTATTTCAAATAACATTAAAAAGTGTAAACTCATAATACCAAAAAAGGAGATTGTATGGCAATAATTGGTGAAAAGAAGGGATTTTTCGGCAAGTTATCCGAAAGGCTTGGCGATGTATTCATGACAAGAGCAGTCGTAGATGACGATATGCTCGACGAATTGGAAGAAGTCCTTATAACGTCTGACATAGGTATGGATACGACCATGAGGATAATGGAAGACTTGAGAGATCACATAAAAATAAATCACATAAATAAACCTGAGCGAGTTAAGGACGCACTGGTAAATGTTATTACATGGATAGTCGACAAGGGCGACAGGTGTAGATTATCGGTTAAACGTCCACTTATAATACTTATGGTAGGAATAAACGGCGGAGGTAAGACTACATCAATTGCAAAGATAGCAAATTTACTAAAGCAAAACGGATCGTCAGTCATGCTTGCGGCAGCCGATACTTTTAGAGCCGCCGCCGGAGAACAACTTGAGATATGGGGAAATCGTGTAGGAGTAAATACGGTAAGACACGGTGAAGGTGCTGATCCGTCAGCCGTAATATACGATGCGATACAATCTGCAAAAGCACGCGATGTAGACGTTTTGATATGTGATACTGCCGGAAGATTGCAGACTAAAAGAAATTTAATGAATGAACTTCAAAAGATGAATAAAATAATATCGAGAGAATATCCGGAAGCGGATCGCGAGACACTTTTAGTGTTAGATGCGACGACAGGCAAAAATGCAATATCACAAGCGCAGGAGTTTAATGACGTTGCGGATATAACAGGTCTTGTTATAACAAAAATGGACGGAACGGCAAAAGGTGGAATTGCCATAACGGTTTGCGAACAATTCGATATGCCGATAAAGTATATAGGTGTCGGTGAAAAAATTGGGGATATCCAGGAGTTCAATGCGCGTCATTTCGCAGGAGGTATTTTCAGTGAGTAGGCCTATAGTCGCAGTGGTTGGAAGACCGAATGTAGGTAAGTCGACTTTGTTTAATAAAATAGTTGGAGAAAGACTCTCAATCGTTGAGGACACTCCGGGTGTTACACGAGATAGAATTTATGCCGAGGCGGAGTGGAACGGAATATCGTTTGACATAATAGATACGGGCGGAATAGAAGTTGCAGGTAAAGATGTCATATTGTCGCAGATGAGAGAACAGGCTCAAATGGCTATGGATATGGCAGACGTAATAGTATTCGTAGTTGATGGCAAAGAGGGTATGACGAGTGCCGATGAAGAAGTAGCTATGATGCTTAGACGAACGGGGCGTCACGTTATACTCGTAGTTAATAAGATTGATAATATTAGAAAGATACCCGAAAATTTCTATGATTTCTATAGTTTAGGAATAGGGACTCCGTATCCGATTTCAGCTTCAAATATGCTAAATCTTGGAGATATGTTGGACGAAATCGTAGAATCATTTCCTGAAACGGAAAGCGAAGATGATGATTCTGTAAAAGTTGCAGTGATCGGAAAGCCTAACGTAGGAAAATCGTCTCTGATAAATGCAATGCTAAAGGAAAATAGAGTTATAGTTTCAGACATTGCGGGAACTACGCGAGATGCTGTTGATACTCCTTTTGAGTGGGAAAATGAAAAATACGTACTGATAGATACGGCAGGAATAAGGAGAAGAAGCAAGGTTAACGAAAATATAGAACGCTACAGCGTTATTCGTGCTATCGCAGCTATAGAGAGATGTGATGTTTGTCTTCTCATGATAGATGCTACGGAAGGACTTACTGAACAGGATAAAAAAATAGCCGGAGAGGCGCATGAAGCAGGAAAAGGTATAGTAGTAGTAGTTAATAAGTGGGATCTTGTTGAAAAAGAAACCAATACCATGAGAGACTTCAGACGAAAGATAGAAGCTGAATTACTGTTCATGTCGTATGCTCCAACAATTTTCATATCGGCAAAGACGAGGAGTCGCCTTAGCGAAGTCATGGTATCTGTCAAGTACGTTTCTGAAAAGAGAGCTATGAGAGTATCTACGGGACAACTCAACAGTTTGATAGCAGATGCGATGCTGATGAATCCTCCACCGGCAGATAAGGGTAGACGATTAAAAATCTACTATGCTGCACAAGTCGGGGTAAAACCGCCATTGTTTTCATTTTCAATAAATGACAGACAACTGATGCATTTTTCATATTCGCGCTATATAGAAAATAAGATTAGAGCAGCGTTCGGGTTTGAGGGAACATCTATAAAGTTTATTTTTAGTGAAAAAAGAGATAAGGACAGTTAAATGATTAGTTTAAAAGTTATTTTACTATTAGTAGTAGCCTATTTTATAGGCAATATATCTCCATCTACACTTCTTGCAAGGGCAAAGGGCATAGATATCAAAAAGAGTGGAAGCGGTAATGCGGGAACGACTAATACTATAAGGGTATTGGGCTGGAAAGCAGGACTGTTTACCCTGATTATAGACGTGTCAAAAGGAACGCTTGCCGTATTATTGGTATATTACGTATCACAGTCTGATACACTTGCCGCATGGTCGGCATTGGCAGTTTTCATAGGACACGTTTGGCCTGTACTTTTTAAATTTAAAGGTGGAAAGGGTGTAGCTACAGCATTTGGAGCTGTACTTGCGATAAATTGGCAAATAGCGCTTGTGTGCTTAGGTGTAGTAATAGCTGTAGTTTTGATTTTCAAAATGGTATCGCTGGGATCGGTTCTTATAGCCGTATCATTTCCGTGGATATGTTTTTTCTTTGAAAAGAGTCTTCTATATCCGGGAATAATAATAGCTGTTATATTGCTGTTTAAGCACAAGGATAATATAAAAAGACTAATAGATGGCAAAGAGAATAAATTGAATTTCAAGAAGGTTAAAGATGAATAAAATAGGTGTTGTAGGATTTGGAAGCTGGGGAACGGCGCTTGCTGTGCATCTCGCAAACAAGGGTCATGAAGTCACTGTGACATCTCGAAACAGTGATCAACTTAAAATGTGTGAACAGACGCGCGAAAATGCGAAATACCTTAAAGGTATAACACTGCCAGGTGAAATGAATTTCACAGAGGATATAAAGATAGCGGTAGCAGGTAAAGACGTGGTTTTATTTGCCGTACCTGCTCAACATTTTAGAAAAACTTATGAACTGGCAATCAGATATATGAATAAAGGCACCATAGTAGTAAACTCGGCAAAGGGAATTGAAAGAGGGACTCTGATGCGTTTATCTGAAGTTGCAGGGGAGATTGCTCCTGAATTCGACTACGTAACGATTTCCGGACCTTCGCACGCAGAAGAAGTGGCTCGTAAAATGCCTACGAGTGTTGTGTCGGCATCATCAAATATAAATGCCGCAATCGAAGTTCAGTCCGTTTTTATGGACGAGAGATTCAGGGTATACACTAACAAAGATATATGTGGTGTTGAAATAGCAGGTTCGCTTAAAAATATCATAGCCTTAGGTGCAGGAATATCAGACGGAATCGGTTTCGGTGACAATGCAAAAGCCGCTATGATGACAAGGGGTATACTTGAAATTGCAAGACTTGGGATAAAGCTCGGTGCGAGTCGTGAGACGTTTGCAGGACTTGCCGGAATAGGAGATTTAATCGCTACTTGTACGAGCATGCATTCAAGAAATAGAAGGTGTGGCTACATGATAGGTGAAGGAATGTCAACTAAAGATGCTATAGAAAAAGTTGAAATGGTAGTAGAGGGTATATCGACTTGTTATGCTACTTGCAATCTTGCCAAGCGAGTAGGTGTTGATATGCCGATAACTCAGATGATAAAAGAATGTTTAGATGAAAAAGTTACGCCATTTGATGCGGTTAGCCTTTTGATGACGAGAAGCCCTAAAGACGAGAGCGAATTTTAAAATTAGTAAATAGATGTATTTGAGGAGATTAAATGCCTAAAAACTTTCATATAACGACGTTTGGCTGTCAGATGAACGAACATGATTCCGAGATAATCGCAGGAATTTTGTCGGAAAAAGGCATGCTAAAGACAGATGAAAAAGAAAATGCCGATGTTGCGATAATAAATACTTGCAGTATAAGAGAAAACGCGGATAAGCGTTTTTTTGGAACGCTCGGACAATTGAAGAAGCTTAAGGAAGCGAAAAGTGATTTTATAGTTTGCGTCTGTGGCTGTATGATGCAACAAGAACACATAGTGGAAGAAGTTAAACAAAAGTATCCATGGGTTGATATAGTAATAGGTACGCATAATCTCGCAGATATATATGATTTAATAGAACAAACCGTCGAGGAAAGACATAGGATAGTAGAGATACTAAAGGATAGCACATTGATAAATGAGCATCTGCCTGCTGATAGAAAGTATAAATATAAATCACTTGTTAACATAATGTTTGGGTGCGACAACTTCTGCACATACTGCGTAGTACCGTATACGAGAGGCAGAGAAAAGAGCAGGAATCCACATCGGATAGTAGATGAAATCAAATATTTAGCACAGGACGGAGTTAAGGAAGTTACTTTGCTTGGACAAAACGTAAATTCGTATAAAAGTGAGGAAACCGATTTTGCCGGTTTGATAGAGATGATAAACGATGTGGACGGGATTGAGCGCATAAGATTTATGACGTCTCACCCGAAAGATTTGTCAGATAGACTGATAGAAGCGTATATAAAATGTGATAAACTATGTAAGAGCATACACCTTCCGCTTCAGTCGGGAAGCGATAGAGTTCTTCGTAGAATGAACAGAAGGTATGATGCGAATAGATATATGTCGTTAGTAGAAAAAATCAAAAAAGCTGTACCCGATATAACCATATCGACTGATATAATAGTAGGATTTCCGGGAGAAACGGAAGAAGATTTTGTAGAAACTCTTAATATCGTTAAAGCTGTCGAATACGACTCCGCATTTACGTTTCTATATTCTATAAGAAAGGGAACGCCGGCAGCTAAATTTGATGAACAAATTCCGGAGGGAATAAAACATGAACGATTTAATAGATTGGTAGAAGTTATAAATGATATAAGTGCAATGAAAAATCAAAAGTATCTCGGACGAGTAGAAGATGTTTTGGTAGAGGGTGTAAGCAAGAACAATAAACAAGCATTATCCGGGCGAAGCGATGGCTTTAAACTCGTAAACTTTAGGGGAAGTGAAGAGTTGATAGGTAATATCGTTCCCGTTAAAATAACTGAGGCGAAGACTTTCAGCCTGTTTGGAGAGCTGAAATATAGGTAAAATAAAGATAGTTATTATAATAGAAATATAGCGTATAAGTATAACTTTAAAGATTTTCACAAAAACATTAAGGTATATGTTTATATGATAGGAAGGTTCAATTTTGAATAGAAGAAGAAATATAAAATCCATAGTTATGATACTTGTAATGATGGCAGTTCTTGGATTTGCAAGAGGTGGCTTTAGCTTCAATGCGCAATGGATACTCAATAGGCTTTTGATGTTGCCGGGTATAATCATAGGATTATCATTTCATGAATATGCGCATGGAATAGTATCGTATAAGCTCGGTGATCCGACACCAAAAGTACAAGGGCGATTGACTCTAAATCCTATAGCCCATATAGATCCGATTGGATTTGTGATGCTTATAGTAGTAGGGTTCGGCTGGGGCATACCGGTTCAAATAGACCCTCGTTTCTACAAGCATAGAAGAAGAGATGAAGCATTAGTTGCTGTGGCAGGTGTGACCATGAACCTTATAATTGCCATTGTTCTAACCGTAATACTGAAACTCATAATGATGACTGCTGGAAATATTATATATACAGATGCTGGCAGTATAGCGATCAGCATGATACAGTACGGTGTGCTTATAAATATAATACTGATGATATTTAATCTGCTTCCGGTTCCACCGCTTGACGGATTCAATCTCATAACACAGGTGTTCAATCTCGATAGATTTGAGTGGACGAAGACTATTAGAAGATATGGATATATGATTCTTTTGTTTTTAGTGATGTTTAACGTTACAGGGTTAATAATAAGGCCTATAATCGACTGGGTTTACCTTATGCTGATGAATTTTATAGCGTAATGGGTTGAATAAATTAAGTATGACATGATAAAAATATAATATGCTTTTATGTATGCTGTGTAGAGGTAGTCAGCAGAAAAAGGAGGATGTTATGCAAAAATCATCAATAATTTGGTTAATATTATTACTGCTTGTACCTATTTTGGTTTACTTTATTTTTTATGGTGATGAAATATCAAGTATGGATAGCGGGTTTTATGACATCAATTATGAAGACCCGGAGTGGAAAGAGTTTGAAACCAGTGCGGAAATGAGAGCTGCAATTTATATTCCAGAAGAAGATTTAGTTGATTTGCCTACAGATGAGGTATTAATTGCGGTTTTGGAATATCCATTAATCGGTGATTTATTTGTATTTAACGATATTGAAACTGCCGTCAGATGCGTTTCCGAACACTGCACAGCGTTAAGAATATTTTTATCGAGAGAAGATGCTGAGCAGGTTTTAGATGATGCACTTTTAAATATGGAAAGTGTTTCGGAAAAAATGCATTCCCCAGACCTCGATAAAGAGGGAATAAAATACATCTTGCCTGTGCTTAAACTGTACTTTGATTTATTGGATATGCCACCGATTCCCGATGGTGGGGGATACGTCAAAGCACCCGATGGAACAGATGTGTACGTAAGGATAGACCATGATTTGTTGATTGTTTATTGGGATTACTATAATTCAAGCCTATAAATCATATATAAAAATTTTGTTATAAATATTAAAATCAAATTATTAGTGCACATATAAAATACCGAGGAACGAACTTTCTCGGTATTTTGTATAGCCGTATAATACGCGCCGAACGGTTATTAGCACTCTATTCGAGTGAGTGCTAAAAAGTTCTTGCTTTTTGTTTTCGGCGGGTTTATCATAAATATATACATGAATATATAACAGGAGGTGGTATTGAAATGAATATAGAAAAATATACGGAAAAAGCTCAACTGGCAATAGCGGAAAGTCAGAGGATTGCAATTGAATACGGGAATCAGTCGCTCGACTCGGAACATATTCATTTGGCACTTGTACGCTCAAATGACGGTTTGATTCCAAATTTGATGAAATATATGGGAGTAAATGTAGAAGAACTGAAAAACTTGCTCGAAAAAAGTATAGGTGAACTGCCTAAGGTTTCAGGCGGAGGGGATAACATATACCCTACGAGAAGGTTTACTGCACTGCTGATGTCAGCCGAGAAGATTGCTTCTGAATTTAAAGATGATTACGTTAGCGTAGAGCATATATACCTTGCCTTATTTGATGATAAGACAGGCAAGGCAAGCAAGATATTTAATAAAGTTGGAATAACAAAGGAAAAATTCCTAAATGCATTGTCATCAGTAAGAGGCAATCAGAGAGTTACGACCCAAAATCCGGAAGAAAAGTACGAGGCGCTTGCTAAGTACGGTCAGGATTTGGTAGATATGGCGAGAAAGGGAAAGCTCGATCCGGTAATAGGGCGCGATGCTGAAATCAGGCATACCATTCAAATTTTATCGAGGCGAACGAAAAACAACCCTGTATTGATAGGAGAACCGGGCGTAGGTAAAACTGCAGTTATAGAGGGTTTGGCACAGAGAATTTTGAAGGGTGACGTTCCCGAGGGGTTAAAGGATAAAACGATATTTGCTTTAGACATGGGGGCGCTTATAGCCGGTGCAAAATTTAGAGGAGAATTTGAGGAACGCTTAAAGGCGGTATTGAGTGAAGTTGAAAAATCAGACGGCAGAATTATTCTGTTCATAGATGAAATTCACAATATTGTAGGAGCCGGAAGAACTGAAGGTTCAATGGACGCTGGTAATTTGCTTAAACCTAAACTCGCACGTGGGGAACTTCATTGCATAGGCGCAACGACACTCGATGAATACAGAAAATACATAGAAAAAGATGCGGCACTTGAACGCAGATTTCAAAAGGTTATGGTCGATCAACCTACGGTGGAAGATACCGTTTCGATTTTGAGAGGGCTAAAAGAACGCTTTGAGATACACCATGGTGTTAGAATAACCGATAACGCTCTAATCGCATGTGCGAAACTATCCGACAGGTATATAAGTGATAGATTTTTGCCGGATAAGGCCATAGATCTTATGGACGAGGCGGCTTCAAGAATAAGGATTGAAATAGACAGTATGCCGTCAGAATTAGACAAGATATCGAGAAAAATCATGCAACTTGAGATTGAAAAACAAGCTCTCGGTCATGAGGTTGATAAGGCATCTAAAGTTAGATTGGATAATCTTGAAAGAGAGTTGTCGGCTTTAAATGAAAAGAATACTCAAATGCGAGCCAAATGGGAGCAGGAGAAGAAGGCTATAACCGACGTCAAAAAGACTAAAGAGGAAATCGAATCCGTAAAGCATTCCATAGAAGAAGCGGAGCGTGATTACAATCTTGAAGAACTGGCGAAGTTAAAATACGGTACTCTGCCTGAACTCGAAAGAAGACTAGAAGAAGAGAAACGTTTGGCAGATGAACAAAAAGAAACTCACATGCTTAAAGAAGAAGTTGGAGAAGAAGAAATTGCGGAAGTCGTATCTCGATGGACGGGCATTCCTGTTTCCAAATTGGTAGAAAAAGAACGTGAAAAACTGCTTAAACTTGAAACGCTACTTCATAAGAGGGTTATAGGTCAAGATAACGGTGTGAGAGCGGTGGCTGAATCCATTTTGCGTGCAAGAGCCGGGTTAAAGGACGAAAACAGACCTATAGGATCGTTCATATTCTTAGGACCTACAGGTGTAGGTAAGACGGAACTTGCCAAAGCTTTAGCGGAAGCGCTATTTGACTCTGAAAGAAATATAGTAAGAATTGACATGAGTGAGTACATGGAGAAACACTCTGTAGCAAGACTAATAGGAGCTCCTCCGGGATATGTAGGATATGATGAGGGTGGACAGCTTACTGAGACGGTTAGAAGAAAACCGTACAGCGTTATACTGTTTGATGAAATAGAAAAAGCGCATCCGGATGTTTTCAACGTGCTTCTACAGTTGCTCGACGACGGCAGACTTACCGATAATCAGGGCAGAACTGTAAACTTTAAAAATACTATAGTTATAATGACGTCGAATATAGGAAGCGGTCAACTTATAGAACATATAAAGCAAGACGGAACAATAGAAGAAAGCGTTAAAGTCTCCGTTTTGGATATGATGAATGCGTATTTTAAACCGGAGTTCTTAAACAGAATAGACGATATAGTATTGTTCAGTCCTTTGACTGAAAGTCAGATAGAGGAAATAATCGTGCTTTCGCTATCGAAACTTGAAAGGAGATTGTCTGAAAGGGATATTTCGATAGAATTGTCTAAGAGCGCCAAAGAGTTTATCGCTCGCGAAGCGTATGACCCTAACTACGGTGCAAGACCGATAAAGAGATATCTTCAGAAACGCATCGAAACCGTTTTGGCAGAGATGATAATAAAAGGAGATATAGTTGACGGAAATAAAGTGATAATTGACAGCGGAGACAATGGACTCGTCTTTACAGCTTAAAGATTTGCCTGTTAGACGTCACCATAAATGTTAATTAAACTTAATCTTATATGTCGCGATTAAAGTGTATAGGGAAGTGCCGTTCAATTTCATGCTCCATGTGCTTACGCATGGCGATTTCGGCAGCTTCCTTATCGCGAGAGATAATAGCACTGTAGATATGTCTATGCTCTGAAAGCAGATTATCTAAATAGTTTTTTGCAAAACAGTTTGGAGGGCAACTGTAACTTAAAAATTTCCTATAGGAAATTATAGCTTGATAGAGAAGCTGGTTATGAGTTGCCCTATATATTATATTGTGAAATATATTGTTGATGTCTATCATTTTGGATATGTCATTTTTTTTCGTGTAAAATTCCATAAAACTCAATATGTCGGTGAGTTCTTCCATTTCATCATCTATCATGCGTTCAGCCGCCCAGCCGGAGGCTCTAACACAAAGATCAAGAAGTATATATGCGATATCCATGGATTCAGATTCCGAAAGTCCGTGAACGAATGCCCCACGGTTTGGAACATGCTTAATAAGTCCTACCATTTCAAGTCTACTCATCGCTTCGCGAACAGGAGTGCGGCTTGTAGATAAGCGTTTACAAAGCTCATCTTCCGTAAGCTTTGTATTTGAAGCAAGTGTGCCCGTTAAGATATCCTTAAGTATTTTTTCGTAAACTTTTTCGGACAGGGAACTGCTTTCCTTGTCTTTTGCAATCAATTTCGTTATACCCATACCGAGATTATATATTTCTTAAAATGACGTTGTCAAGCATATGAAATAAGTGGTATAGTTGATTTATGAATAAGAAAAAAATATTAGAAGTATTAGATGTACTTGAAACTTTATATCCTAATGCGGAATGCGAACTGAATTTTAATGATCGTTTTCAGCTTATAGTAGCCGTAGCGCTTTCTGCACAGACCACCGATAAAAGTGTGAATAAGATTACGCCAAAACTGTTTGAAGAATATCCTGATGCATATGCACTTGCAGAGGCAGATATAGAGCATGTAGCCAAGTTGATACGAACTATAGGAATGTATAAGACTAAGTCTAAAAATATCGTCAATATGGCAAAAGGTATAGTAAGCGACTACGGAGGCAGTGTGCCGGGAAGTTATGACGAGTTGATAAAACTTTCAGGGGTAGGGCGAAAAACGGCAAACGTAGTGTTATCTGTTGGCTTTAATGAACAGAGGATAGCTGTAGATACTCACGTTTTTAGAGTATCGAACAGGATAGGTATGGTGAATGAAAGTGATGTTTTAAAGACGGAAAAAGCACTGATGAAAAAAGTGCCTGAGAGCAGGTGGTCGAGAACACACCACCTATTGATATTCCACGGAAGAAGATGTTGTACAGCAAGGAATCCCAATTGTGTGAATTGTGCCATAGACCCATTATGTGAGAAAAATAGAATAAGGACAAAATGATTAAAGATTTAGGGAGGCAATTTATGGATAATAAAGTTAATATAACATACTATAAAACAAAAATTGGAGAATTGATACTTGGCTCTTACGATAATAAGCTATGCTTATTAGATTTCAGGTATCGTAAAATGAGAACAAGGGTAGATAATAGAATCAAAAAGCTATTACAAGCTGATTTTAGAGAAAAGGAAGATGAAATAATTGTAGAAACAAAAAAGCAGATAGATGAATACTTAGATGGAACAAGACGAGAGTTTAATATTCCTATTTTACTTTTGGGGACAAATTTTCAAAAACAAGTTTGGAACGAACTTTTAAAAGTAGGCTATGGTGAAACAGCAACTTATTTAGATATAGCTAAACGAATTGATAATCCAAAAGCTATTCGAGCAGCTGCATCTGCAAATGGCTCCAATGCAATTGCCCTCATTGTTCCTTGTCATAGGATAGTTGGGAGTAATGGCAATTTAGGTGGATATAGTGGTGGATTAGCTGTCAAAAAGAGCTTGTTAAATCTTGAAGTTCAAAATACACCATTAACTTATGAAGAAAAGTAGAACTTACTTATTGAAATTATACGGTCGAAGCGAAAACCGTAGAGAAAGTTTTGCTATAATTTTTAATCAGTATTTTGCGCAAACTAATCTCTAAAAAAGGTTAGTGATAGATGAACTCAAAGAAAACCGCTATTTAACTTCAGACAAGCCATTGTAGCGGTTTTAAAATTCAATATATTGGAACACAGTCTACTGTTTTTTTAGACAGCACTGTTTATATTTTTTGCCGCTGCCACATGGACAAGGTTCGTTTCTTCCGATTTTCTTACCTACTCTAACGGTGCGTGAACGGCGGTATTCGTTAGCTATTTCAACGCGTTTATCTTCCGTTAATACATCATTCCACTCGTCGAGATTATAAAGATAATCAGCATCAGCTTTGTGCATATTGAAGTACAACTTTTCAAAATCGATATCGAGTGTTAATTCCGATTCAAGTGTTATTTTATTTAAGTCAAGCTCTTGATTAAGACTTGAATTGATACCGTCTAAAAAACCCATAAATATAGTTTTATCGCATTGAAAACGTTCAACGAGCTCCGATACTTTGCCTGAAAGCTTCTCGTCTTTGTGAGATAGAATATGAGAGTATATTTTAGATTCCGTCTCTGCATACTCCTCCCAAAATGCGTTTATCGTTGATTTCGTTTGACCTTCCATTAGATCGTGCCACTCTTTTAATAAGCTCATGATTATTTACCTCCATTTTAACTACACCATTATAACCTATAATAACTATTTTGCAAGGAAAATGCTTGATTTTAAAGCGTAATGAGTTAATATATAGATAAGTAATAGATAAGTGATGTATAAGTAAATAAATGCTAATCTTAAGGAGGAAATAGGCGTATGCCTTTACATATAGTCTTTGTAACACCGGAAATCCCACCCAACACAGGCAATATAGCAAGAACGTGTGCGGCGACTGACAGCGTACTGCACCTAGTTAAGCCACTCGGTTTTTCGATAGATGATAAGTCAATACGACGTGCAGGGCTCGACTACTGGCCGTTTGTTAAACTGGAGGTTCACGATTCAATAGATTCGTTCATAGAAAAGTACAAAGGTAAAAGAATGTTCATGGCTACAACAAAGGGAAGAAAGCTGTATACGCAAGTTGAATATAAGGATAACGATATGTTTCTTTTTGGCAGAGAAACAAAGGGATTACCTAAAGAAATTTTAGATTTAAATAGAGAAAATACGATTAGAATTCCTATGAGCGAAAATACGAGAGCCAGATCGCTTAACCTGTCGAACTCAGCGAACATAATATTGTTTGAGGCACTTAGACAGATAGGTTTCCCTAATCTTGAATAATTGAATAGCGCATTTGTGCATGGTATAATAATCGCGTTGCCAAGGTGAAAGAAAGGTTTTTATGAAACTCGGATACGAACTCAACATTGAACAGTCTCAGAAACTCAGTCTGACACCGGAACTGCTTCAATCAATTAAAATTTTACAACTAAATAACCAGGAACTAAATGAAGAAATACAGATTGAGTTGTTGGAAAATCCGATTTTGGAGTCCGATACTTCTGTTCTTCAAGACGTAGTTGATATAGATGATTTGCGAAATAAAATGCTTGATATCAACGAAAGTACGGTGAGTTATAAACAGTGGGATATAGCTCAAGATGAGAAACGAGATTATTCATTTGAACAGTACGTTGCTTTTCGCGTAAGCTTGACGGAACATCTTCTTGTTCAACTTCATTTTTCATCATTAAAGGGGATTGACGCAGAGATAGGCAGATATATAATAGAGTGCATAGACGATAACGGATATTTAAACGTTTCTGTCGATGATATAGCAAGGACAATGAATGTCGGTGCAGATTCGGTTGAACGTGTATTAAAAACCGTTCAGACGTTTGAACCTATAGGCGTAGGAGCGAGGAATTTAAGCGAATGCTTGAGAATACAGCTGACTGCAAAAGGCAAATTGACGCCGGAGATAAAATTCATCGTAGATTCGGAGCTTGAAAATCTTGCCGAAAATAAGTTGCCGGAGATAGCCAAACAACTTAAAATCAGCATACATGAAGTTCAGTCAATGGCTGACATAATAAGAAAACTCTCGCCGAAACCGGGAGCTTTATATGATTCAAAGGAAAATATAAGGTACATAGTTCCTGATATATATGTGAGGAAATCTGAGGGCAGATATTCGGTATCGCTAAACGATAAAAATATACCAAGATTGTTCGTTGGATCATATTACAACAGACTTATGGCGGAAGCAGAGGATAATACGGAATTAAAAACGTATCTCGATGATCGCTTTTCATCGGCAGTTAGACTGATAAAAAATATACAACAGCGAAAGGATACTATATTTAAGGTAGCAAATGCCATAGTGGAACTTGAGCAAGAGTTCTTTGAAAGAGGTGTTACGTATCTAAATCCGTTGACACTAAAGCAGATTGCAGATATCGTAGGGATACATGAGTCGACAGTTAGTAGAACGGTAAATGAAAAATATATGCAATGCTCGCGAGGTGTGTTTGAGCTCAAGTATTTTTTTACGAGCGGTTTGATATCAGAAGATGGAGCTGTAGTTTCATCGAGCAGTATTAAAGCGATGATTAAACAGATAATTGATGGCGAAAATCCGCAAAAACCGTATAGCGATACGAAGATTGCACAAATGTTGTCGAATGAGGGAATAGATATAGCCAGAAGAACAGTAGCAAAATATAGAACTGCGATGAAGATCAAGTCATCGTCAAGACGTCGTCGTTATTAGTATATTTTATATAAACTTTAATTCATATTAGGAGTAATGGAGGTTATTATGGCAATTAAAGTAGGCGTAAGTGGATTCGGAAGAATAGGTAGAACTGCAATAAGAGCGGCAGTCAATTATCCTGAGATTGAAATCGTAGGTATCAATTATAGAAGCGGTCAAAATCTCAAATACATGGCATATATGCTTAGGTACGATTCCACATTCGGAAGATTTCCGGGTGAGATTGACTATTACGAAAAAGGAATAGTAATAAATGGAAGAAAAATTCCGGTATACTGCGAAAACTATATAACGAATATTCCGTGGGCGGAGTGTGGAGCTGAATACATCATAGAAACCACAGGCGCATACGTAACTAAAGAAAAATCAATGGGGCATATAGAGGCAGGAGCAAAGAAAGTCATAATTTCCGCTCCGGCAAAAGATCAACAGACTCCTACGTTCGTTTGCGGAGTAAACTTGGATAAATACAAAAGCGATATGCAAGTCGTATCAAACGCTTCGTGTACGACGAACTGTTTGGCTCCTCTTTGCAAGGTTTTGCAAGATGAATATGGAATTGAAAAGGGCTTGATGTCGACGATTCATGCTGCAACTTCAAAACAAAAGCCTATAGACGGTAAGAATAATAAGGATTGGAGAATAGGAAGAAGCGTATTTGGAAATGTAATTCCTACATCTACCGGTGCAGCCAAAGCAGTTGGACTTGTAATACCTGAAATACAGGGAAGATTGACGGGATTGGCATATAGAGTGCCTACGGCTAATGTTTCAGTCGTGGATCTTAATATAGAACTTCAAAAATCTACAACGATTCAGGAGATAAATGAAACGGTCAAGAGAGCTTCCGAAACGTACATGAAAGGAATACTCGAATACGTTCCCGATCAGTGCGTAACGAGTGACTTTGTCGGAGATTCCAATACGTCTATATATGATGGAACACAGGGGATTATGTTAAATGACAGGTTTTTCAAGTTGATTTCTTATTACGATAATGAGTTCGGATATTCATCTAAACTTCTTGAGCTGATTCAGCATATGTACAAGGTGGATCATGAAAGCAAAAAAAAGACATTTAAATTAAACATAAAACCTGAAAAATCAAGTGGCAAGCCGGTCGATACCAAATAAGAACGAGCATTTGGGAGATTATATCAATATGAAAAAAACTGTTAAAGATATAGAGTTAAGAGGCAAACGCGTCCTCATAAGATTGGACCTCAACGTTCCACTTGACGATAAAGGAAATATATCCGACGATACAAGAATAATAGCGGCACTGCCTACGGTTAGATATTTAATATCGGGAGGCGCTAAGACGGTTATTACATCTCATCTTGGAAGACCTAAGGGCGTGCCTGATACAAAGTATAGTCTTGCTCCTGTAGTAAAAGCGCTTGAAGAACTGTTAGGTAAGAATATTAAATTCATTCCCTCTAAAAACGTGATTGATGATGAGGTGAAGAAAGCTGCTGAAATGCTCAAAGACGGTGATGTTATGGTGCTTGAAAATGTCAGATTTAGGGCAGAGGAAACTAAAAACGAGCCTGAATTTGCGAAAGCTTTAGCAGAGTTTGGTGACGTTTTCGTGCAAGATGCATTTGGAACTAGTCATAGGGCACACGCTTCTACTGCCGGAGTTGCAGATTATATACCTTGCGTATCAGGGTTTTTGATAGAAAAAGAAGTGAAGTATTTAAAATCTACCATAGAAAATCCAAAGAGACCGTTCGTAGCAATAATGGGCGGCGCAAAGGTAGCTGACAAAATAAAAGTGATAGAAGCCTTATTGGAGAAAGTCGATACTTTAATAATAGGTGGAGGTATGGCGTTTACCTTTTACAAGGCCCTCGGTCTTGAAGTAGGGAAATCCATTTTAGATGAGCATAGCGTTGAGCTTGCAAGAGATTTGATAGAAAAAGCGCATAAAAAGAATGTTGGATTTCTGTTACCAATAGATACGGTCTGTGCATATGAATTTGACAATGACAGCGAATTTAAAACGTATGATCGAGATCAAATCCCTTCAGATATGATGGGTCTTGACATAGGCGAAAAAAGCGTAGCTCTTTTCAAAGAAGAACTTTCTAATGCTAAAACCGTCGTCTGGAACGGACCTATGGGGGCGTTTGAAATGCCGAATTTTGCAAAGGGCACTAAAGCCATTGCAGAAATATTGAGCGATTCCGATGCTATTACCGTTATAGGTGGTGGAGATTCCGCAGCTGCCGTAGAGCAACTCGGGTTGAGCGACAAGATGACACATATATCGACCGGTGGAGGTGCATCTCTTGAATTTTTAGAAGGAAAGATTCTTCCGGGAATAGATATAATCGAGGAGAAGATAGATGCGTAAGTATTTGATTGCAGGAAACTGGAAGATGTTTAAAACCATATCCGAGACCGTTGAATTCTGTTCTGAATTTAAAAAAGTATATGAGCAAAAAAGAGATGATGTAGACGTGGCTATATGTGCACCGTTTACACAATTAAATGTTCTTATAGAGAATCTCAAGGGAACGGGAATTCTTATTGGAGCACAGAATGTTCACTTTAAGGAAGAAGGAGCATTTACAGGGGAGGTTTCTGTAGAAATGCTGAAAGAACTGGGAGTAGACTGTTGTATCGTTGGACATTCTGAACGAAGACAGTATTTTAATGAAACGGATTCGACGGTAAATTTAAAACTAAAGGCACTTCTTGAAAGAAGTGATATAATCCCAATTCTCTGCGTAGGAGAAGATTTGGCGGAACGTGAAGAAGGACGTCATCTGCAAGTAGTACGAAATCAGATAGATGCCGCCTTTATAGATGTCGGTAGAAAAGATGCTAAGAGAGTTGTAATAGCTTATGAACCTATATGGGCGATAGGTACGGGAAGAACGGCAACTTCGTCCCAGGCAGATGAGATGTGTTCGATTATAAGAACGCGCTTAAAAAATATATATGACGCATCTGTAGCAAATAGCGTGACAGTTCAATATGGTGGTAGTGTCAAGCCCGAAAATTCGACTGATATTATGAGCAAAAATAATATAGACGGTGCATTGGTAGGCGGGGCGAGCCTGGAAGCGGAAAAGTTCATTAAAATAGTCGAATTTTGATTTTTTCCCTTGCTTTTAAGCTTTCGCTGTGATATCGTTTAGTAGTTATAAACTAAGGAGGTAACTATATATGCAAGTCTTTATGATGATACTTTTGGCTATCGTCAGCATTTTTCTTATACTGAGTGTTCTCTTACAATCGGGAAATAGCAGTGGACTCTCCGGCAGTATTTCAGGAGGTGCAGAGCAGTTATTCGGTAAAAAGAAGAGTACAGGTCTTGATTTGCTATTAAAGAGAGTAACGGTAGTGGCGGCAGTTTTATTTATCGTACTATCAATTGCACTTATAGCTATCAGTTGAAATATTATCGAAATTATAATCCGCTTTTGAGAGGCGCTTTATGTGCCTCTTAATCTGTTTATGGAATCGAAAGAAGAGGAGGTATTCTTATGAACAGTTGGATCGTTCCGGCATCAGCAGCTGTTGGTCTTTTGGCGGCATTCCTTCTGACAAGTTGGATAAGCAAAACAAACGAAGGTACTGACAGAATGAAAGAAATCGCCGGATACATTCGCGAAGGAGCTATGGCGTTCCTTAAGAAAGAGTATCAGACGATGCTCGTAGTTATAGCGTTGTTGTTCGTCTTATTGGGATTTGGACTTCAAAACTGGACAACGGCAATTCTTTACGTAGTAGGTGCATTGTTGTCGGTTTTAGCCGGATTCTTCGGCATGAATGTAGCAACAAAAGGAAATGTAAGAACTGCGAATGCAGCAAGGGAATCGGGAATGCAAAAAGCGCTTGCGATAGCGTTTAGAAGTGGTGCCGTTATGGGACTTTGCGTTTCAGGTCTCGGCTTACTCGGTTTAGGGCTTGCATTTACACTTCTCGATTTAGCTACTGTAACAGAATGTATCACAGGATTTGGTCTCGGTGCATCTTCCATGGCTTTATTCGGAAGAGTAGGAGGCGGTATTTATACTAAGGCCGCAGACGTTGGAGCAGACTTGGTAGGTAAAGTTGAAGCGGGTATTCCTGAAGATGATCCTCGAAACCCTGCCGTAATAGCAGATAATGTAGGTGACAACGTAGGTGACGTTGCAGGTATGGGATCCGATTTATTCGAATCATATGTAGGATCAATAATATCAGCAATTACGCTTTCAGCAGCGGCAGCGAGCGCAGCCGGTTCAAACGAGGCTTTTACAGCTTCAAGTGCGGCATTGTTCCCACTTATATTGGCTTCTGTAGGTATTATTGCATCTGTTATAGGAATTCTTTTGGTTAGAGGCTCAGATAATACGAACCCTGCCAAAGCACTAAACCTTGGAACTTATGTCAGCGGTATAATCGTTATCGTGGCTGCAATATTCCTGAGCAAGATGATGCTCGGTACATATAATTATGCATGGGCTATAGTGGCAGGATTGGTATGCGGTATAGCCATAGGCAAGGTTACGGAGATATATACTTCAGGAGATTACGGATTTGTAAGAAAAATAGCAGATCAATCACAAACAGGTTCTGCTACTACTATAATATCGGGACTTGGAGTTGGAATGAACTCGACTCTTATTCCTATCGTACTTATATCAGTGGCCATATTCGTAGCATTCAAGTTCGGTGGTGTATACGGAATCGCGTTATCTGCGGTAGGTATGCTTTCAACTGCGGGTATGACGGTTGCCGTTGATGCTTATGGCCCTGTGTCTGATAATGCAGGCGGAATCGCAGAAATGTCCGGACTTCCAAAAGAAGTTAGAAAAATAACCGATAAGCTTGATTCTGTAGGTAATACTACAGCTGCTATCGGAAAGGGTTTTGCAATCGGATCGGCTGCATTAACAGCACTCGCTTTATTTGTGGCATATTCGGAAGTTGCTCAGATAGACGTGGTAAGCTTACTTGACCCTGTAGTTATAATCGGACTGTTCGTAGGAGCTATGCTCCCGTTCCTGTTCTCAGCTATGACTATGAACTCAGTAGGTAGAGCTGCGAATCAAATGATTGAAGAAGTCAGAAGACAGTTCAGAGAAGATAAGGGTATAATGGAAGGCACATCTAAGCCTGATTATGCAAAATGTGTAAGCATATCTACGAGTGCAGCGCTTAAAGAAATGCTTATGCCTGCGCTTATGGCAATAATCGTTCCTATACTCGTAGGTTTTGTACTCGGTAAAGCTGCTCTTGCAGGAACACTTGCAGGTGCATTATCATCGGGAGTTCTACTTGCAATCATGATGTCAAATGCGGGCGGTGCTTGGGATAATGCTAAGAAATATATAGAAGAAGGTCACTTCGGAGGTAAAGGCAGTGAACCTCACAAGGCTGCAGTCGTAGGCGATACGGTTGGAGATCCTTTCAAAGATACTTCAGGACCGTCTATTAACATTTTGATTAAGCTTATGACCATAGTTGCAGTAGTATTTGCGCCTATGTTCGGAAACGGATTGTTCTAACTATATACAAAGTTGTAGAACAGTAAAAGTAAATATTATGAATTTGATTTTGCCACCGCATACACGGTGGCAAAATTGCATAAGTATCGTATGCTAAAAGTAATATAACTTAGATAAAAAAAAGTATTTACCTTATTAAGACTAAGGAGGATTTGATGAAAAAAATAACCACTTGTATAGTATCCTTAATTCTCTTGATTTCAATGGTATTGTCAGCGGCAGAATTGAGTTTTGCCGATGAGTCTATACCTGAAAATGAGGAAAACGTTATTGACATAGTCGAAGAACCTACTATTTTAGAAACTGATTTAGAAACTGAAGTTCAGCAAACGACACTACCGCAGGAAACGAGAGATGCTGCACAAAATGTCGTGACTGATGAGGTGTTAAGAAAGGTTATCAATAAAAAGCTGGGGCTGGGAAGTAACAATACAGCAGATGTAACTCAGGCGCAAGTTGAAAGTCTGACGGGACAACTGAAGTATAATGGATATAATAAAGAAAAGGTCACTTCGCTTGAAGGCTTGCAGTATGCAATAAACTTAGAGAACCTCGATTTGCGTAATAATCAAATATCCAATCTAAATCCTCTGTCAACAGCAAAGTCATTGGTATCAGTAAATTTAGGAGGAAATGCAATTAGTGACATTACCGGTATATCAACGTTAAGCAATCTCAATACGTTATACTTAGCTAAAAATAGCATTAGCAATATTTCCGATTTATCCAATTTAACAAAATTGAAAATTTTGAGCGTAAAGGAAAATCAAATCAGCGATATCGCTGCTTTGTCCGGATTAGTTAACCTTGAGCGACTATACTTAAGTTACAATAGCATTAGCGATATTTCCGCTTTATCCGATCTAACGAAGTTAAAAACTTTGAGCTTAAAAGAAAATCAAATTAAAGATATAAGTGCTTTATCTGAATTAGTTAACCTTGAACAGTTATACTTAAGTAAGAACCGTGTTAGCGATATCACTTCGTTATCCGAGTTACTCAAATTAAAAAAGTTATACTTGGGTGAAAATAAAATCAGTGATATTTCTACTGTAAGCAAGTTGAGTGCATTAACACATTTTGATTGTAGTGATCAAACAATAGAGCAAGTAATTAGCCCACCGCATACTTTTAGCAGCATGATTATAAATGTTGATGAAAACCTTGTTCCACTTGAAAATCCTCAGAACGGAATAGTAAACGGTGACGGCACATATTCCTTTAGTCCCGGATATTCAGAGGCAAAATTTGATTGGAACGATGTTGACGGCAATGGAAATCCCACACGTTTTTCAGGAACTTTAACGGTGCTAAAAGGCTTTGATATCACCTCAACATCAGAGGGAAACGGGGCTATAACACCTATGGGCACTGTAGTTATTAAGAGCGGAACATCGCAGACATTCGACTTCACTCCAGATTCAGGTTATGAAGTGGATAAAGTGATTGTAGATGATGTGGAGCAACCCGTTTCAGATAGCTACACTTTCAATAATGTAACGGAAAACCATACAATAAAGGTTATATTCAAACAAATTACTCATACAGTTACTGCCACGGCAGGAGCAAATGGAAGTATAACTCCGTCAGGTGATGTAGCTGTAACTCATGGTTCAAATAAAACGTTTACAATAACTCCGGCTGCAGGTTATAAAATTAAGGACGTTACGGTTGACGGAGTAAGCCAAGGCACTATAAATATTTTAACTCTGGAAAATATTGCAGCTGATCAAACAGTTAAGGCAATCTTCGAAGAAGACCCTGTCAGTATTACCGGCGGAGCAGATCAAAGCATGGTTGAGGGAAGTGACACTATTGAAGAAATTAAATTAAGCGGTAAATTAGAACAATTCGAAGGTCTTTGGGTCAATGGAACGAAATTGATTAAAGGGATCGATTATACGGCAGAAGGTGAATTGACGGTAGTGACATTTGCGTCCGATTATTTAAAAAAATTAGAAGTAGGTACTTATAATTTAGAGTTCCGCTATACAGGAAACCGCGTAGCGACGACCACTTTGGAAGTAACTGCTAAAGAAAACAACAACGGAAGCAATAGTGACAACAGCGGTTCACCGGAAAATCCAAATACCGATAATGAGAAAGTATCAAATTCCACAGACAGGGGGGCTACCGCTCCAATGGCTCCTAATACGGGCGACAGTTATCCTATAGGAATAGCTATTATTGCTTTCGTATCAATGATGGCATTAGTCGTGATTAAGAAGAAGTATAACGGTTAATTTAAACAGAAAGAACAGTTAATCCAAGTGGAAATCGTAAGCGACTTTTGAATAAACGAATGAAATTTAAATAAACTGAATATAGAAGTTTTACGGCGAACCATTTAAAGGTTCGCCGGTTTTATGTACATAATTTCCTTTGCAATTTAGATAAAAGATATCTACACGATTATTAAATAGATAGAAATCAAAATGAAATGAAAAGTTTATAATAAACATAAGTTTATAAAATAAAGTTCTATGAAACGCTTAAACAATGTATAATATGTAATGAGAGCTGTTTTAATTTTGAAAACATTTTACAGAGGAAGGATATACTGAATGAAAAGAACTAAAATAATATGTACGTTGGGACCTGCGTCAGAAAGCGCTACAGTTATCAGAGGATTATTAAGAGCCGGTATGAATGCTGCAAGAATCAATTGCTCTCATGGAACTCACGAGGAGTATAGAGAAAAGATAAAGACGTTTAGGGAGGTTAGAGATGAACTTGGACTTTCAGCCTCATTACTGCTTGATACTAAAGGTCCTGAAATAAGATTAGGGGATTTTGAGAATGGAAGTGCTGTATTAAAAGCCAATGAACACTTTTCTTTAGTGACATATGAAGTTTTAGGGACAGAAGAATCAGCTAAAATTTCGTATAAAGGCTTACCCAGAGATGTTAAACAAGGTGACCATATTTTAATCGATGACGGTAAGGTTGCGCTTATAGTCGAAGCTGTAACAGATGATGAAATAAAGTGTAGAGTGTCGGTTGGCGGAAAGATTAGCAATCACAAAGGGATAAACGTTCCTTCAGTCAATGTAAATATGGAATACATAAGTGATATGGATAAAGCTGACCTTTTGTTTGGAATAGAACACGATGTGGATTACGTGGCGGCATCTTTTGTTAGAAGTGCCGAAGATGTAAGAAACCTGAGGACTTTCTTAAATGAGAACGGCGGTCAGCAGATTAAAATCATTGCAAAGATAGAAAACAAGTCAGGGCTTTTAAATTTCGATGAGATTTTAAAGGAATCCGACGGTATTATGATTGCAAGAGGTGATATGGGCGTTGAGATAGCTTATGAAAGACTACCGGGCATTCAGAAAAGCATTATAAAGAAATGTTTGCAGTCCGGAAAACTGGCAATAACGGCGACTCAAATGCTCGAATCCATGATAGACAATAAAACGCCTACAAGGGCTGAGATAACCGACGTTGCAAATGCCGTATTTGACGGAACGGGTGCAATCATGTTATCGGGAGAAACGGCAATAGGAAAGTATCCGGTAGAAGTTGTTAAGACGATGAGTAAAATTGCGGTTAGAGCTGAAAGTGAAGTGCCGAAGTATCACAGCCATTCTGACATTTGGCATGAAATGATATCTACAGATATTACAAATGCAGTAGGGCATAGCGCTTGTACGCTTGCTAAGGACATAAAGGCAGGTGCAATCATTGCAATTACAAAAACGGGATATACAGCGCGTAGAATCTCAAAATTTAGACCGGGTATGCGTATAATAGGTATCAGCCCGTATGAAAAGACATTTCATCAACTGGCTCTTGAATGGGGAGTGATTCCAATGAGGGTAGGTCATAGAAATGACTTGGAGACGCTTATGACCGACTGCATGGAAAAGGTTGTAGAGCGGGGACATTTAAGAGTAGGTCATAAGGTAGTGATGACAGCGGGCATGCCTCTAAATGTACCGGGTAATACGAATATAATAAGGGTTGAGACCGTTTAATAGTTGGTAAGCTCATATGGTTTATGGGTATACATGATATATAAGACTGATAAATGATAGATATAAAAGGAGACAAGAGATGTTAGAAGTTGGAACAAAAGCACCTGATTTTAAATTGCCGGATCAAAACGGAGACGTTCACACATTGGAGGAATATAAGGGGAAAAAGGTTGTTCTCTATTTTTATCCTAAGGATAACACTCCGGGTTGCACGAAACAGGCTTGTGGATTCGGTGAAATGTATCCGAGCTTTTTGGAAAAAGGAGCAGTAGTAATAGGAGTGAGCAAGGATAGCGTAAAATCTCATAAAAAATTCGAAGAAAAGTTTAATTTACCGTTTACACTTTTATCAGATCCTGAACTTGAATGCATAAAGGCATATGACGTTTGGCAGGAAAAAAAGAATTACGGTAAGACTTATTTCGGAATTGTAAGAACTACATATCTGATAGACGAAAATGGAGAGATAATAAAGGCAATAGGTAAAGTCAAAGCCGCCGACAACCCTGCACAAATGTTAGGTGAACTTTAAAATATGAAAAATAAATATGTTGCCATAGTTTATGCTTTTATTGCAGCATTGTTTTATGCTGCCGGAATGCCTTTTTCGAAGATTCTGCTTCGAGAGGTGGATACTTTTATGGCAGCAGGAATGCTTTATTTGGGCGCAGGGATAGGAATTTTTGCGCTATCAAAGCTTGCCCCGAAATTAAAGTTAAATACTAGCGAGAAGCTATCTAAAGAAGATTTGAAGTATGTGGTTGCGATGATATTGCTTGATATTTTAGCACCCATACTTTTAATGACAGGTCTTTTTATGACTACCTCGTCAAATGCTGCGCTTTTAAATAACTTCGAGATAGTTGCAACCTCGATTATAGCGCTTGTCGTGTTTAAAGAAGCGATATCGAGAAAGCTTTGGGTTGGCATAATACTCGTTATAATAGCAAGTTTCATATTGTCATTTGAAGATATGAGCAGCTTGAAATTTTCGTGGGGTTCAATATTTATTCTGTTGGCAACTATAGCATGGGGCTTTGAGAATAACTGCACGAGAATGATATCAAACAAATCGGTTTTTGAGATAGTCACTATAAAAGGCATATTTTCAGGCACGGGAAGTGTCTTGATTGCATTTTTAATAGGACAAAATTTACCTCCTGCAAGATACGTATTGGCGGTATTACTGATAGGGTTTATATCGTATGGATTGGGGATATTTTTCTACGTAAAGGCACAAGCTACTTTAGGAGCGGCAAAGACAAGTGCGTATTATGCAATAGCTCCATTCGTTGGAGTATTACTATCCGTATTGATTCTTGGAGATTCTCTAACTTTAAAATATTTCGTTGCACTTGCGGTGATGATTCCGGGAAGTATCATAATAGTCATAGACACGCTTACTATATCTCATGAGCATAGGCATAAACATAGAATCCATGTTTTAGATGGTGGCAAATCATCATATAAAATCGTAGAACATAGCCATATACACAGGCATTATATGCCGAGAGAAAAGCATATTCATAGACATATGAATTACGATGATATGTAGAGGAGATAGCGGTATGATGTCTCCAAAATCTTTTATTTGCAGGTCATTGGTGTTATAATTATATTGTTAGAATTTTAAATTCCTAAGATATAATTATATGAGAACGGAGGTAAGTATGAGTAACAAATATGCAGGAACGAGAACCGAAAAAAATCTCGAAGCGGCTTTTGCCGGTGAATCACAGGCAAGAAACAAATATACATATTTTGCATCAAAGGCAAAAAAAGAGGGTTTCGAGCAAATCTCAGCTATGTTCTTAAAAACTGCCGAGAACGAAAAGGAACATGCTAAACTTTGGTTTAAAGAACTTAACGGCATCGGAAGCACGCCTGAAAATCTTGAAGCTGCGGCAGGCGGAGAGAATTACGAGTGGACGGATATGTACGAAGGCTTTGCAAAGACTGCAGAAGAAGAAGGATTTCCGGAATTAGCAGCTAGATTCCGTGGTGTTGCAGCTATAGAGAAACAACACGAGGAAAGATATCGTGCGCTTCTGAAAAACATAGAAATGAAAGAAGTATTCAAAAAGAGCGAAGTAAAAGTTTGGGAATGCAGAAATTGCGGTCATATCGTGGTTGGTACGAGTGCCCCTGATGTATGTCCTGTGTGTGATCATCCTCAAAGTTATTTCGAGGTTCACACGGAAAACTATTAGGAGAAAATTGGTTAATGGATTTACAAAAAGAGGCGATAGCAATATCGCCTCTTTTATATGGGGAATATCAAAATAAACTTAAACGATAAGTTATTAAATTTATTGACGAATTTCCAAATAGGTATAGAATATGAGATGATAAATAGTGGCAGGATAAAGAGCTTAGAGTTTTGACTGCAGAAAATTATATTGCATTTTATATTACAGATGAGTTGAATCAAATTTCTAAAATATATCGTGTAATATATGGTAAAAGAGATATAGAAAAACAATTGGAGAATAGAGTCACCTTTGAAGAATAAGTGCGAATTTTAACAATTGATTAAGCCTTTCTCTCGTGATAAAATTATATGTAAGACATGTTCTTGAATTTAAGAAAGGCTTGCGTAGATGTCCATAGAGAAGCACGGTGGTAACGTGCACAAATTTAATTTTCCGATCATTGATTTTTCTGCGAATCTAAATCCTCTCGGAATGCCCAAAGGAGTTAGAGAGGCTGTAACGAAATCTTTCGATTTATTTGAACATTATCCTGATCCGAATATGACTTTATTAAAATCTAAAATAGCTGAGTACCATAGGGTGAGCGGAGATACCGTTTGCTGTGGAAACGGTGCATCTGATTTAATATATAGACTGCCTATAGCGTTTAAGCCACAAAAAGCGATAATAATATCTCCTACATTTTCAGAGTATGAAAGTGCACTTAAAACTGTTTCATGTGAAGTTGTTCATTTTTATGTGAAAGAAAGCGACGGATTTGAGCTTAATAATGGTATCTTAGATGTAATAAAAAAAGAATCCCCTGATATGGTATTTTTGTGCAACCCTAACAACCCTACGGGATTGACGGTTGATAAGGAGCGGGTTCTATTGATAGCAAAGTGTTGCGAGGATAAAGGGGCAAGACTTATCGTAGATGAATGTTTCGTCGATTTTATAGATGACGAAAAAAAAGTTTCTATCCTTGAACACATATATGAATTTTCAAATGTAATAATTTTAAAATCTTTTACAAAAATCTTTGCAATGGCAGGGATAAGAATAGGTTACTGCATATGTTCAGAAAAGACGGATTGTGAAATCTTAAAACAATCTACAAGTGCTTGGCCTGTTTCAACGGTTGCATCGGTTGCAAGCGTAGCGGCATTAGATGTGAGTGAGTTTAGAAAAAAAACAAAAGAGTACATATATAGGGAGAGAAAATATTTAAAAGAAGGGCTAAAGACGTTTGGGTTTCGAGTCTATAACTCAAAAGCAAATTATATATTTATAAAAAGCGATATTGAATTGTACGAACCGCTCATAAAAAAAGGAATTATGATAAGAAGTTGTGAAAACTACAAGGGGATATCCAAGGGACACTACAGGTTGTCTGTGAGAACTCATATCGAAAATGAGAAATTGATGGGTGCAATTAGGGATATAATAGACGTAGAATAATTATGCAAGAACAATCGAGATAGTTTATAAATATCACATATTTCACAAATGATATAGTATAAGTAATATTTATAGGAGAAAATATTGAATAAAGAGGTTTCAATAGTACGGGGAAAGGAATTAAAAAAAGGATTTACTACGGGAAGCTGTGCCGCAGCTGCCGCTTCGGCCGCTTCGAAGATGCTTCTTACCGGTGACATTGTAAGTACGGTTGATATTTCGCTGCCTTCCGGAGAGAAGACTTCTTTTGACGTTACGGATTGCGTAATCAAAAAGGAGTATTGTAGTTGTTCCGTCATAAAAGATGCCGGAGACGATCCTGACGTTACTGACGGGCTTAAGATATTCGCAAGAGCATATAAGGGTAGTTGGGACAAAGCTGAAATCGATTTATTGGAAGATGAAATAAAGTTTTGCCTTCCGCAGAACGATGAAGATGTCTCCAGTTTAGTTAGGGTTCATATAGCCGGTGGAACGGGCGTAGGAAAAGTTACGGAAAAGGGTTTACAGTGTAAAGTTGGAGAACCTGCAATCAATCCCGTTCCGCGCAAAATGATAATAAAAAATATTGAAAGAATAGCTGAAAGCGAAGGATATTCCGGAGATATATCTGTGATTATTTACGTCCCGTCAGGTGCTGAAACAGCGAAAAAAACGTTCAATCCAAAGCTTGGGATAATTGGAGGAATCTCGATACTCGGAACTACCGGTATTGTAGATCCTATGAGCGAAAAGGCATTGATAGATACGATTAAGGTTTCTGTAGATAAACGGTTTGCGGAAAATAAAGATATCGTTTTGATGTCGCCGGGCAATTATGGAAAGGATTTTTGCAGGGAAGAACTCAATCTCGATATAGAAAGAGCTGTTGAAATTTCTAATTTTGTAGGCGATGCACTCGACTACATCAAATATAAAGGGTTCAAGAAAATTTTATTCGTAGGTCATACGGGTAAGTTGGTCAAATTGGCCGCGGGAGTAATGAACACACATTCGGCTTACGCCGACTGCAGAATGGAAACTATAGCGTGCCACAGCGGTTGTTTAGGTGCAGATGCCGGTACGATGCGTGATATCATGAAATGCATAACGACTGATAAGGCTTTCGATACAATCAAGGATAAACCGTATTACGAAGACGTTAAAAGGGCGATATTGGATAAGGCTATGCACCATCTTAACTTCAGGCTAAAGGGAGATGTAGATATAGAGATATTGATGTTTACAACGACTAAAGAGCATATAATAAAAAGCGACGGTGCAGACGAATATATAAGACTTGTAAGAGAGGACATCAAGACGTATGAATCAAGTAAATGAAAAAATAAAATCGGCTGGTGAATTTACAGTTATTGGGATAGGTCCGGGAGATCCTGACTTGATTACGGTTAAGGCGATTAAAAAAATCGAAGAAACGGATATAATAGCGGTTCCTCAATCGGGAGCAAAGGCAAACATAGCTATAACGATAGCCAATGAGTATATAAAGGATAAGCCTGTTTTGATGCTCGATATGCCGATGACAAAGGATAGAAATAAGCTTAGAGAATATCACGAAAAATCGGCAGATAAGATAGAAGAAATTATTTTAGAGGGGAAAGACGTTTCGTTCTTGACGCTAGGAGATCCGGCAATATATAGCACGGGTATGTATGTTCATAAGATACTTAAGAATAGAGGGGTTAAGACCAAGATGATACCCGGAGTTCCATCGTTTTGCGGTGCTGCGGCAAGCCTTGATGTTTCGCTTTGCGAAAGGGAGCAAATGCTTCATATAGTTCCTGCCACCTTTAAGGGAGATATGGCAGATGAACTTAAAGGCACCAGGGTTCTTATGAAATCAGGTAAAACGATAGGTAAGATAAAGGAACGCCTAAAAAGTCAAAATGCAATGATGGTTGAATGTGCGACTATGGATAATGAAAAAATACATAGGGATATGATAGATGTTGAAGATCACGCGAGTTATTTTTCGCTTATAATAGTGCCTTCAAAAGATGAAAGCGAGGTTTAGTTATGATTTACTTTATAGGAGCAGGTCCCGGAGCAGCCGACCTTATAACTGTACGCGGAGCTGAACTGCTCAAAAAAGCTCATATAGTAATATATGCAGGCTCTCTTGTGAATCCGGAACTGCTCGATTATACGACCGAAGATTGCAAAATCTATAACAGTGCAAATATGACGCTGGAAGACGTTATCGATGTCATGGATAAAAATAGGGATAAAACGGTAGTCAGGCTTCATACGGGGGATCCATGTATGTATGGCGCTATCAGAGAGCAGATGGATAAGCTTGACAAATTGAATTTAAAGTATGAATCGGTGCCTGGTGTGAGCTCATTTATAGGCGCGGCAGCTTCGTTGAATGCGGAGTTCACACTTCCGGGAGTAAGCCAAACTTTAATACTAACAAGAATGGCGGGAAGAACGCCGGTGCCTGAAAAAGAGGATATAGAAAAACTCGCATCACACGGGGCTTCTATGGTAGTTTTCCTTACATCGACTATGCTCAAAAAACTGTCTGAAAGGCTTATTGAAGGTGGATATGCACCGGATTCGCCGGCTGCAATCGTATACAAGGCGACGTGGGAAGACGAGAAGGTCATACGAACTGTAGTAAAAGATATAGCGGAGGAAGCTAATAAAAATGGAATAAACAAGATGGCTCTAATCATGGTAGGCGGTTTTCTCGGAAGCGAGTACGAGAGATCGAAGCTTTACAATCCGGAATTTACGCATAAATTCAGAAAGGCGACAAAATGATTAAAAATGTCGGCATTTTGTTCTTCACTGAAAACGGAGAGGCTACATCGAATGAAATAGAGACTTTCTTTAAAGACGTCTGGAATATCGATACTTTTGATAAGACAAAAGGTAAAGCTGCTGAATACGTGGCTGAAAACTTTTCAAAACGAGATGTCATAATATTTATAGGTGCAGCCGGTATAGCTACACGGCTCATTGCAAAGCACATCAAGAGAAAAGATGAAGATCCTGCCGTAATAGTCATAGATGAATTGAAAAAATACGTGATTCCGATATTATCAGGGCATATAGGCGGTGGAAACGAACTTGCTAACGAAATTGCAGTTAAGCTTGGAAGTGAAGCTGTAATAACTACGGCTACTGATATAAACGGATGCTTTGCGGCAGATGTTTGGGCTACGAATTTAGGTTGTATAGTTCCAAATATTGGAGAAATAAAACACATATCGTCAGCCGTATTAAGAGGTGAGAAGATATCATTGGCTTGCGAGGGTTTTGAAGTATCCGGTAAGTTGCCTGATTGCTTCAGCAAGGACAGTGCAAAAACGACTTGTGGAATCGATGTATCGCTTCACGGAAAATCAAAAAGATTTAAGAACACTCTTAACATAATACCAAAAATAGTAAACCTTGGAGTCGGTTGTAGACGCGACACCGATTCTGCAAAATTTGAAAAATATATATTGAAAACTTTAGAAGAGAAAGGCATTTCTTTGAAAGCGATTAAGAGTATATCATCTATAGACCTAAAAAAAGATGAAAGATGTATTATAGACTTTGCGAGTAAGTATGATATACCGTTTGATGTTTATGATGCTTCGTCGCTAAATAAAGTGGAAGGCGACTTTACATCATCATCATTTGTAAAGAGCATAACGGGTGTTGATAACGTCTGTGAACGCAGCGCTTGCGTTACAGGCGGTAGCCTATTATTTAGAAAAAAATCGGAAAGCGGTATGACGGTTTCAGCTGCAAAGACGGATTGGAAGTGTAAATTTTGAAATTAGAGCTTGCTTACGTAGATTATAATAAAGCCAAGTTAAGCGAGAGAGAAGAATTTTCTTTTACTAACAGGGAACTGAAAGCTATATATGATGCTTTCGGTAAATTTGATTGTGTACTTGGATCAACTATAATATCTACTTGCAATAGAACTGAAATTTACGTTTCAACGAAGAATGATTGCAGTGTAGATCCTTTTAAACTTCTTGCCGAAGCTGTTGGCTTTAATTATCAGGAAAAACTTCATCTGTGTGAACGTCTGAGCGGTAAAGATGCAATCGAACATCTATGTATGGTTGGCGCAGGTGCCGAATCGCAAGTCTGGGGCGACAGCCAGATAATTACTCAGGTAAATTCATCAGCGGCATTTGCAAGAAAATGTGGGGCAACAGATGGAATTTTAAACGTAGTATTTCAAAAGGCTGTACATGCAGCAAAAAAAATAAAGACGGATGTTAAATTTAGAATAAACAGCGATTCAACCGTTCGAAAGGCTGTCGAAAAGGTACTTGGTTACGATAGCGTAAAAAAAGTTCTTGTTATAGGCAATGGCGTAATGGGTAGAATGATATCGAGAAGCTTGGTAAATGCAGGTAAAGATGTAGTCATGACCGTAAGACAGTATAAGTATGGAGAAGTCATAATCCCAAAAGGTGTAAGTACGGTTATGTTTGCAGATAGATATGATGCTATAGGAAGCTGTGATGCCGTAATAAGTGCGACATCAAGCCCACATCACACTATATCGTATGAACGAACAAAGGCGCTTAAACGTAGGCCTAAAGTTTTGATAGATATGGCTGTGCCAAGAGATATAGACCCTGATATAGCAGAGCTGGATAAAGTAGAGTACTTTAACTTAGATGATGTTACTGCAAGCGAAGATGAAGGGATAAGGAATAGACAGATATCGCAGATGCGTCCTTATGTTGAGGATTGCATGAAGAAAATAGATGAGTGGGAGGATTTTAGAAATAAGATGGAAAAAATTATATATGTAGTTGGAATAGGACCGGGAGGCAGTGAGTACATGACACCGCAAGCACTTGCATGTATTGAAGACAGTGATGTAATAGTCGGATATACTGTTTATGTAGATCTGATAAAAGATTTGTGCGAAGGTAAGACCGTGCGTGAAACCGGTATGAAAAAAGAAGTTGACAGATGCAAGATAGCACTCGATTATGCTGTCAAAGGTAAGAAGGTTGCGTTCATATCAAGTGGCGATGCGGGTGTTTACGGAATGGCAGGAGTAATGTCCGAAGTTGCAGAGGGCAGAGATGATGTCGAAATAAAGGTTATACCCGGCATAACCGCCGCATGTAGCGGTGCTGCACTTCTTGGAGCTCCATTGATTCATGATTTTGCGGTGATTTCACTTAGCGATCTTCTGACTCCTTGGGAAACGATAGAAAAGAGAATTAAATTGGCAGCAGATGCCGATTTTGTAATATCTATTTACAATCCTAAGAGTAAAAAAAGGCAAACGTACTTAGACAGAGCAGTTGAAATAATAAGTGAGTATAGAGACCCTGATACTCCTTGCGGAGTAGTTAGAAATATAGGTAGAGATGGAGAGTTGGCACAGATATGCACACTCAAGGAATTGCCTTCAATTGAGAGCATAGATATGTTTTCAACGGTATTCGTAGGAAATTCGTCTACAAAAATAATAAATGGAAAGATGGTGACTCCGCGTGGATACAAAGGTGTATAAAAAAACGTTAATCTTCGGAGGAACGAGCGAAGGCCATGATTTGGCGAGGTATTTTGGATACAATGGAATTACGGAATATGCCGAGCTTTGCGTGGCGACGGATTACGGTGCAATGGTGCTTGACGATGTTCCTGATATAACTGTTCATACGGGGAGGCTCGATTATGACGATATGGTAAATTTGATGAAAAAAAACGACTATGCACTCGTTATAGATTCAACGCATCCGTTTGCCGTAATCGTTACGGAAAACATCAGAAAAGCGGCAGAAGAAGCAGGTGTTGAATACGTAAGACTTGTTAGAGATGATGACAGCATACCGTTAAACGATGATTACAAAGGAGATATAGTTGCGGTAGACTCTACGGAAGATGCGGTTGAGTATTTGAGTTCTTTCGATGATAACTTTTTACTTGCTACGGGCGCTAAAGATCTCAAGAAGTTTTCAAAGATAAGGAATTTTACAAATCGAGCCTTTGCAAGGGTGCTTCCTTCTCATATGTCAATAGAAGCGTGTAACCAAGTAGGACTTGAAGGCAAAAATATAATAGCTATGCAAGGACCTTTTTTACGCGAAATGAACGTAATTACCATGAAGCAATATGGTTTGAGCACGATTGTGACTAAAAGCACAGGGCGTGCCGGAGGGTTCAAAGATAAGGCTCTTCTTGCACAGGACGGATACAAGGTTGTCATAATAGGAAGAGCGACCGTCGAAGACGGATTATCCATTTTGGAAGTAATTGAAAAGTTGGATGATATTTATGGATAAAAGATACTTCCCTCTGTTTATGGACTCAAGTAAAATGACGGCTCTCGTTATAGGAGCAGGTAATATAGCTACGAGGCGCGTAAAAACTCTATTGAATTTTAAGTTTAATGTAAGGATAGTCTCAAGGCACATAAGTGTTGATATGGCAACGTTAATTACCGGGAAAGATTCACATAAAAAAATTGAAATAATTGAGAGAACGTTTGAACCTAACGATATAACAAATTGTGATATAGTTCTCGCGTGTACTAATGACAGGCGTGTGAACGAGATTATAGGCATTGCCGCGAAAAAGGCCAATATACCTGTAAGTGTCTGTGATTCCGCTGAAGAATCGGACTTTTGGTTCCCGGCTATAGCTTTAAGCGAAACCATGAATGTAGGAATTGTAGGCGAGGGTGGAAATCATAGACTTACGAGAGAAAATGCATCCAAGATAAGAACATTCATATCCGAAGTATTAGATGATGAAAAATAGCGATATGCTTGAGAATGATGAATAGAAGAAATATGAAGATAAGAATCGGAACGAGAGAAAGTCTTCTTGCGGTTACGCAAACGAAGATAGTAGAAAATGCAATAAAAAGAATAGATGCGAATATAGAAACTGAAATCGTACCCATGAAGACTACGGGCGACATAATACTTGATAGAACTTTAGATAAGGTGGGCGGAAAGGGATTGTTCGTCAAGGAACTTGAAGCAGCTTTGTATAGATGCGATATAGATATTGCCGTACACAGTCTTAAAGATGTTACAATCGAGGATAACGAGGAGCTTCCTTTAGTAGCGTTTTCAAAGAGAGAAGAACCGTTTGACGCTCTTGTTCTTCCTGAGGGAACTGATAAACTCGATTTATCGAAGCCGATAGGATGTTCAAGTGCAAGACGCATAACTCAACTGAAAAAGATATATAAAGATGCCTCTTTTGAAATGATTCGAGGGAATATACACACGAGACTAAAGAAACTTGACTCGGGAAGATATTCGGCTACCATTTTGGCTTGTGCAGGCTTAAATCGAATGGGACTGTCGCATAGAATAAGCAGAGCCTTCTCCGAAAAGGAAATTTTGCCCGCAGCAGGGCAGGGCGTTCTCGCTATACAGTCTAACCTTAACGCATTGAAAAATGAAAGATTCGTTCAAATATTAAAAGATATAAATGATGAAGACAGCAAAATGTGTTCCATTGCGGAACGAAGTTTCGTAAGAACGTTAAATGGAGGTTGTAGCAGTCCTATAGCCGCATATGCAAAGATAATTGGCGAAAAGATGAGCTTAAGTGGATTTTTTGTGGACGATAAAGGTAATACGTTTAATCATACAATATACGGATATCCTACAGAGGGTGAAAAAATGGGAATTGAGCTTGCAAAAATAGTTTCAAGCGATAGTTAAATATATTAAAGGAGAATCATGACAGGTAAAGTTTTCTTAGTCGGAGCAGGACCGGGTGACGTAGGGTTGTTGACAAAAAAAGGTGAGAATCTCATAAAACAGGCTGATGTTATAGTATGCGATCGTCTTGTGTCGGATGATATAATTTCATTAAAGAATAAAAAAACAAAGTTTATAGATGTAGGTAAAACAGCCGGAGAACATCCGGTTCCACAAGAAAGAATAAGCGAGATAATTGCAGAGGAAGCCCAAAAGGGCAATCTCGTAGTTAGGCTTAAAGGTGGAGATCCGTTTATTTTCGGTAGAGGTGGTGAAGAACTCGAACTGTTGGCGGAAAACGATATACCTTTTGAGGTGGTACCGGGGATAACGTCCTCTATAGCGGCACCTGCTTATGCCGGGATTCCTGCCACTCATAGAGATTTTTGCTCTTCCGTACACATAATTACAGGGCATGCGAAAGCAGGAAGTGAAGTGAGTATTGATTTCGATGCTTTGGTAAAGTTAAACGGAACTCTGATATTTATGATGAGCGTTGCAAGCATACCTAAGATATCCAAAGGCTTGTTGGAAGCGGGCATGAGTGAAGATATGACGTGTGCCGTAATAGAAAACGGAACGCGTACGTATCAGCGTAAGTTTGTGGATAGTCTTGCATGTATTGCTGACGTGGTTAAGCGTGAGAATATAATATCTCCTGCCGTTATCATGGTGGGTAAAGTATGTTCACTTGCAGATAAATTTGAATGGTTTGATTGCTTGCCGTTAAAGGGAAGAAAGATACTGGTCACTCAACCTTCATCTAAACCGTCCAAACTGAATGATGGCATGAAAAGGTTGGGAGCTGATACTAAACTGTATCCTTGTGTCACTACGAGCATGAAGCGTCCTATTTCGCCGCCGTTCAAAGAATACGACGTTTTGATTTTTACGAGTATGGAAGGCGTTAAGTCATTTTTAGATTGGTTGTTAGAAGAAGACTTCGATATGAGAGATTTAGCCGGCAAGTCGATAGCTGTCGTAGGCAAATCTACAGAAAGAACACTAAATGAATACGGCTTAAAGGCAGATTTTGTGCCTACCGTATTTAGCGGTAAGACGCTTGTTGAAGAAGGTGTTGAAAAGAATTTTTTAGATGATAAGAAAAGCGTACTTCTTTTGAGAACGGATAGAGGAGATGACGAAATCTTAAAGGCATTATCAAAGTATAAAATAAAGTTTGAGGATTATCCCGTATATGAAACACGTATAATTGCAAATGATGATCGTATAGATATAGACGATTTTGAACTTGTAGCCTTTACGAGTAGAAGTGCTGTAGAGGGTTTATCAAAGAGTACCGGCATAGATAATTTTAAAGGCAAACGTGCATTATGCGTAGGTAGGATAACTGCAAATGCAGCCAAAGATAGGGGATTTTCTGTCATTGTATCGAAGAAAGCTACAATAGATAGCATGATAGAAAAGGCCATTGAAATTTTCAGTGAGGAGATGATTGATTGATTGAATTAACGAGAAGACCGAGAAGGCTTAGAGGTAATAAGCTTTTACGCGATATGGTCAGAGAAACAAAAGTATCAAGAGACAGCTTGATATATCCGATTTTCTTTGAGGAAGGAAAAGATATAAAGGAGCCTATATCCTCTATGGAAGGACAGTTCAGGTACAGTCCCGACAGAGCACGAGAAGCCATAGATGATTGCCTTAAACACGGTATAAACAAAGTTATATTATTTGGGATACCTAATGAAAAAGATGAGTGCGGTTCAGGGGCATATTCTGATGAGGGAATAGTTCAGCAAGCTGTCAGAGAGATAAAAAAAGAATATAAAAATGATATATACGTCATTACTGACGTATGCATGTGTGAGTATACGAGTCATGGCCATTGCGGTATAGTTAATAAGAACCGCGTAGATAACGATACTACACTCGATTATTTGAGTAAAATTGCCGTTTCGCACGTAAATGCGGGAAGTGATATGATTGCTCCTTCCGATATGATGGACGGTCGAATCATGGAGATAAGAAAAAGTCTTGACGAAAGGGGATTCAACGATATTCCGATAATGAGCTATGCCGTTAAGTATGCATCTAAATTCTATGGTCCGTTTAGAGAGGCGGCAGGCTCCGCTCCGGATTTTGGCGACAGAAGAGGGTATCAGATGGATCCACATAATGCCAAAGAAGCGATAATAGAGGCTATGATAGACGATTCTGAAGGTGCCGATATTATAATGGTAAAACCGGCATTGTCGTATTTAGATGTAATTAAAGACCTATCTGATAAGACTAATCTACCTATAGCGACATATAGCGTAAGTGGTGAATATGCAATGATTAAAAACGCCGGAAAACAAGGGCTTATAGATGAATACGGTGTAATGTGTGAGTCGACCATATCCATGTTTAGAGCAGGTGCGGATATAATAATAACTTACTACGCAAAGGAAATCGCAGATGCGATTTTAAAAGGAGATATATGATTAAGAAAAGTTCAAAAGAACTCTTTGAACGTTCGAAGAAGGTTATGCCTGGTGGCGTCAACAGCCCCGTTCGAGCATTTAAATCGGTAGGGGCAAGTCCGCTATTCATAGAAAGCGCAAAGGGCAATAAAATTTATGATGTGGAGGGACGAGAATACATCGATCTCGTCAGCTCATGGGGCCCTATGATATTGGGTCATGGAGATGAGCGAGTATTAAAAGCGATTTCAAATCAGCTCGATAAAGGATTGAGTTTCGGCGCATGTACTTTGCTTGAACTTGAATTGGCAGAACTTATAACAGAACATGTCGAGCATGTAGAGATGATAAGAATGGTAAATAGCGGAACGGAAGCCGTAATGAGCGCTTTGCGTTTGGCGCGAGGTTATACGAGACGGGATAAGGTAATAAAATTTGAAGGTTGTTATCACGGTCATAGCGATGCCATGCTCGTAAAGGCGGGTTCAGGCGCTATGACTTTTGGCACGCCAAATAGTTCAGGTGTGACCAAAGGAGCCGCATCAGACACCCTTATAGCTGAATACAACGACATTGAATCTGTCAAGATGTTATTTGAGGAAAACAAGGGTCAAATCGCTTGTGTAATCGTCGAACCTGTGGCTGCCAACATGGGTCTTGTATTGCCTAAATCAGGTTTTTTAAATAAACTTCGAGATATATGCGATAAGGAAGATGCGTTGTTGATTTTCGATGAGGTGATTACGGGATTCAGGCTCGGTTTTGGAGGTGCGGCGATAAGATATGGCGTAACTCCCGATATTGTGACTTATGGCAAGATAATAGGTGGTGGAATGCCCGTCGGTGCTTACGGTGGAAAGGCCGACATAATGAAATGCGTTTCGCCGAGCGGTACCGTATACCAAGCAGGTACGTTATCAGGAAATCCCGTTGCTATGACGGCAGGTATATCGACGCTTAAAGCGTTGCTCGACGATGAAAGTATATATAAAAAGTTAGATGATTTAGGCGATAGATTGGCTAAAAGATTAAACGATGTACATGGGATTACTGTTGCCAATGTTGGATCGTTGGTGTGTGCATTTCACAAGGACGGTAAGGTTGAAAACTATAATGATGTCGCTGAATGTGATACGGTCAGTTTTGCAAATACATTTGAAAAATTGCTTAAAAACGGAGTATATACGGCACCGTCGCAGTTTGAAAGTATGTTTTTAAACGATGCCTTTACGATAGAGGAAATCGATAAAATATCAGATATTTTTGTAGCTATAACAAGCGAATAAAAGGAGGAAGTCAAAATGAAGGGAATAGTAGTATTAGCACATGGAAGTAGAATACCACAGACAAAAGATACGATGAGAGCAGTATTGGAGATGGTAAAGAAAAAGTTGCCTGAAATGCCGATTGTAATTGCATATATGGAATTTTGCGAAGAAAATATAGAAAATGGTGTAAAAACGTTGGTAGAACAAGGTGTGACCGAGATAAAAGTAGTTCCTTACTTTCTCTTTGCAGGAATACATATCAAGGAAGATATACCGAATGAGTTTAAAAAAGTATTGGAAAAATACGAGGGAGTTACGGTAGAAATGGGAAGTACGCTTGGAGTAGATGAGCGTCTTGCAGATATACTCGCAGACAGGATAATGGGATAAGTATAATTATTTCAAAGAATAGAGGTATAGATGAGAGTTATAGTAGCGGGAGCAGGTGCCGGATCTGAATCATTATTTACCCCTCGTTTTGTACAGGCGATTAAGGATGCCGATATAGTGATAGCGGCAGGGCGTCTTGCATCGTCTTTGTGTACGATAGAAGGTGCCAAAGATAAGATTAGAGAATTTAAAGTGATGCAGACTGTGGAATATATTAAAGAACACAGCGAAGATGATTTGCTCGTATGTGTTGCTGCAACAGGCGATACGGGTTTTTACAGTATTGCATCTACGATATATCGCCACGTTTCGGGTATGGTTGAAATAAGATTTTTGCCCGGAATTAGCAGCATGGCTTATCTATGTGCTTCGATAGGTAAGGGATATGAGCATATGAAGCTAATAAGTTTGCACGGGAAGGACGGTTCGATAATTCCTCACGTATGTTATAACGAGTTGGTATTTTCATTGACCGGCGGAAGTGTATCCGTTAAAGATATTCTAACGCAACTTATAGATGCAGGATTGACATATGTTAAAGTCAATATAGGCGAAAATCTTTCGCTTGAGAATGAGCGAATTACATCAGGTATTCCACAAGAGTTGATATCCAATGAATTTGATGATCTTGCAGTAGTTATAATCGAAAATAAAAACTATATGAACAATTATCGAAGCTTAAAGGACGAAGAGTTTATTCGAGGCTCCGTACCTATGACAAAGCGTGCGGTAAGAGACCTTTCTGTGACACAACTTGAGATTAAGCCTACTGATGTTGTATATGATATAGGAGCAGGTACGGGATCTGTAACGTGTGCACTGGCGCTCAAGGCAAGCGAAAACTTCGTCTATGCCATTGAACAGAAACAAGAGGGTGTTGACCTTATAAAGCAAAACATCAATGCGCTTGGAACGTATAATATAAAAGTGATAAAGGACGTTGCTCCTGCGGGTATGGATGAGTTTCCGGCTCCCGATAAAGTGTTCATAGGCGGCTCATCAGGCAATCTAAAGGAAATAGTGAATCGTATCATCAATGCAAACAGAAAGGCTGTGATACTGGTTACGGCGGTAACGCTTGAAACTTTAACCGAGGCTACGGCGGTGTTTGATGAATTTAAAATGGCAAAAGAAGTTTCATGCATAAACGTTTCAAATGCTAAAAAGCTCGGAAGGTATAATCTGATGTTTGCGGAAAATCCCGTATATTTGATAAAAGGAGAATTTAGTGAAGAGTAATACCCCGAGGATAATGATAGCCGGAACGGGAAGCGGCTGTGGAAAAACTACGATAACGTGTTCAATTCTCTCAGGTTTGAGAGAGAAGAATATTAAGGCAACGGCTTTTAAATCGGGTCCTGATTATATAGATCCTATGTTTCACAGTCAAATAATAGATACTCCTTCTCAAAATTTGGATCCGTTTTTCTTTGATAAAAATACTCTTAAATATCTTCTCGCAGAAGATTCAAAGGGATATGAAGTAAGCATCATTGAAGGCGCTATGGGATTGTACGACGGTGCAGATTTCAGCGAGGATATATATTCGGCAAACTGTTTATCTAACGATACCGAGACAGATGTAATACTCGTGCTGAATGTTAAAGGGAAAGCCAGATCATTAGCGGCTGAAGCTAAAGGCTATCTTGCATTTGGGAATAATAGAATAAAGGGTTTTATTCTAAATAATTGCAGCGAAGGAATGTATTCAATTTACAATGAACTTTTATTTAAGGAAACGGGAGTGCGTTGCTATGGTTACATGCCGCATAGCGAAGATGCCGTCATACCGAGTAGACACCTCGGCCTTTTTACCGCATATGAAATTGAAGATATAAAAGAAAGAATAAAGCGATTAGGGAATATCGCTCTTGAGACAATCCAGATAGACGAAATAGTAGAGCTTGCAAACACTGCTGAAAATATATCGTATGAGAATATATATATTCCTAAAGTTGAAAGAGTTAGAATAGCTGTCGCATTTGATGAAGCCTTTAACTTCTACTATGAGGATAATTTTAGACTTTTAAAACGAATGGGAGCTGAGCTCGTATATTTTTCACCTGTTAAAGATGAAAAAATGCCTGAAGCGGAAGGCTTGATGATAGGAGGAGGATATCCCGAGATACATATAGAAAAACTGTCGTCAAACGGTAAAATGAAGAATTCAATCAAACAAGCCGTTAAAAACGGTATGCCTGTATTTGCAGAGTGTGGAGGGTTTATGTACCTGGGGGATACTATATCGGTAGAAGGTAAAACGTACGAGACTGTCGGTGCGATAAAAGGTAATTCAAAGATGAGCGATAAGCTCGTCAGATTCGGATACAAGACTCTTACTGCAAATGATGATAATATGCTTTGCAAAAGAGGAATGAGAATAAAAGCTCACGAATTTCATTACAGCGAAACTGATACGTATGGAAACGGATTTACCGCATCGAGTATGAGAGGAAGAAAGTGGCAGACAGCTTTTGCAAAGAATAGAATATATGCAGGATATCCACACATACATTTTTGGAGTGATCCGTCTATAGCACTTAATTTTTTAAGTGCTTGCAGAAATTTTGCAGATGAGCTTAAAAGCAAGGAGTAAAGAAAAATTTGATTTTGACTTTCGTTATAATCATAGCATTTATAATCGATTATTTTTTAGGAGATCCAAAGTATATATATCATCCTGTGGTTTTAATAGGAAAGTTGATTTCATTATGCGAGAAGTGTCTTGAGCGAATCTTTCCTAACAGTAATAGAGGTAGATATATCGCCGGGGCTATGTTGACGATAATAGTATCCATGTCGTCTTTTGCTGTACCGTTTATTGTGATTTATTTTGCCACAAAGATAAGTGTTTGGTTAGGTATATTCATTGAACTATTTTGGTGTTGGCAGATATTTGCTGCAAATTCGCTAAAGAAAGCTGCTATAGGAGTTTATGAAGCCGTAAAAAAGGAGGATATAGCGCAGGCAAGGAGTAGACTTGCTATGATTGTGGGAAGAGATACGGATGAGCTTGACTTTGAACAGATTGTTAAAGCTACAGTAGAAACAGTCGCAGAAAACACATCTGATGGGATAATTGCACCGATGCTTTTCATGATGATAGGAGGCGCGCCACTTTCATTTTTCTATAAGTCGGTAAATACATTAGATTCAATGGTAGGTTATAGAAATGAAAAATACATGTATTTTGGCAGAGTATCTGCAAAGTTCGACGATCTTTTAAACTTTATACCTGCAAGAATAACGGGTATTTTTATGATTTTATCTAGTCCGCTTATAGGATTAAATGCGAGAGAATCATTTAGAATATTTAAACGTGATAGAAAAAAGCATAAAAGCCCAAACAGTGCCAATCCTGAAGCGGCATGTGCCGGGGCTCTTGAAATACAGCTCGGTGGAAATGCAAGCTATTTTGGAAAAACAATCGCTAAAGATACTATCGGCGATCCTAAAAAAACTATCTCTGCGCAAGATATCATACGTTCGAATAGTTTGATGTACGCATCTTCTATAATGTCGATGGTGTTTTTTGCAATTATAAGGATATTGTTTCTTTTAATGTTAGAAAGAGGGCATATATGAAAAAAGCTATAATGATTCAGGGCACGTGTTCAAACGCCGGTAAGAGTTTAGTAGTTGCAGGACTTTGTAGAATATTTAAACAAGACGGCTATAAAGTGGCTCCATTTAAAGCTCAAAATATGGCATTGAACTCATATATAACTGAAGAGGGTTTTGAAATGGGCAGAGCACAAGTCATGCAAGCTGAGGCATCTTGTATAGAGCCTGATGTTAGAATGAATCCTTTGCTTCTTAAACCTACGAGCGATAAAGGTTCTCAAATAATACTTTCGGGCAAAGTGTTCGGCAATATGACAGCGGAACAGTTTTATGCGAAAAAATCAGGATTTAAAGATGCAATAAAGAAAGCGTATGATTCACTCGCTAAAGAATACGATATAATAGTAATAGAGGGAGCGGGAAGTCCTGCCGAAATAAATTTACAGGAAAATGATTTAGTCAATATGGGCATGGCTGAAATGGCCGGCGCACCTGTGCTTCTTGTAGGCGATATAGATAGGGGTGGTGTTTTCGCCTCACTTGCAGGCACTTTATTATTGTTAAGTGATGATGATAAAAAGCGAATTAAAGGTGTAATGATAAATAAGTTTCGAGGCGACATTGAAATTTTAAAGCCGGGCTTAAGAATGCTGGAAGATGTAATAAATGTTCCCGTTACAGGAGTAATACCGTTTATAAACGTGGACATTGATGACGAGGACAGTTTGAGCGAAAGGCTATCATCAAAATCAAAAGAATCACTCATAGATATAGTGGTAGTGAATTTGCCGAGAATATCAAATTTCACTGACTTTAATGCTCTTGACTACATAGATGGGGTAGGTGTAAGATATGTCGCCTCAGTAGCTGAAATGGGAAGTCCTGATATGATTATAATTCCGGGGACAAAGAATACCATGGGGGATTTAAAGTGGATGCGAGAATCAGGAATAGAATCTGAGATAAAGAAATTTGCTTCAAAGGGTAATCCGGTGTTCGGTATATGTGGAGGATATCAGATGCTTGGGCAAAGCATAAGCGACCCATATTCTGTAGAGAGCGGAGGCCATATGGACGCTATGAAATTATTGCCTCACAGTACGGTTTTTGACAAAGAAAAGACTACTTGTAAGGTTGACGGTGAATTATCACCGGTGACGGGCATATTCGAGGGATTATCGGGGCTTAAATATAGCGGATACGAAATACATATGGGGAAATCAGAGGTGGAAGCTAACATAATCAATAGAGATAACATATACGGAAGCTACATACACGGTATATTTGATTCAAGCGATATAGCAAAGGAAATAGTAGCTTGTATTATGAAAACTAAGGGAATAGTAGAATCTGACATCAAATCTTTTGATATGAATGAATATAAGCAGAGCCAATATGATATATTGGCTGACGCAATGAGACAATCTATAGATATGAATTACATATATGAAATAATGAAGGGAGAGTAAAAAGTATGAAGATAGAGCATATAAAACCGGGGGACATAGAAGCTAAGAGTTTTGAAATCATAAGTGAAATATTGGGTGATGAAAAGCTTGACCCGAGGCATGAACTCGTAATTAAAAGGTGCATACACACATCAGCTGACTTTGAATATGCAAAAAGCATGTACTTTTCAGACGGAGTAATAGAGAAAATAAAAGAGGCAATTGAAAACGGTGCGACTATCGTTACAGATACGAACATGGCAAAAGCTGGAATAAATAAAAGACGCATATTGAAATATGGCGGCAACGTTGAGTGCTTCATCGCTGATGATGATATAGCAAAAGAGGCTAAAGAAAGAGGTTTGACGAGGTCTTTCGTGAGTATGGAAAAAGCTTCGAGATTGAGTTCAGATGTTATATTTGCTATTGGAAATGCTCCGACAGCATTGCTATCTATTTGTCAACTATTTTCTGAAGGAAAGCTAAACCCTGTTGCAGTTATAGGAGCACCTGTAGGATTTGTAAACGTAGTGGAGAGTAAGGAACGTTTGATATCTTCAGGAATACCTTGCATAGTGCCTCAAGGAAGAAAAGGTGGAAGCAACATAGCAGCAGCAATTGTAAACGCTATTCAATATCAAATATAGGGGTTGACAAGCACCGAACAATTGTATTAAACTGTAATTGTAATTTAAACGCATATACGGATGAGGGAATCAGGTGAAACTCCTGAACGGTCCCGCCGCTGTAATGAGGGAATCATAGTATGATCAGCCACTTAACGGGAAGGCGATACTTGGTATTGATCTCTTAGTCAGAATACCTGCCGTATCATGTTGAATATCAGTAGTTACGAACGATGGCTAACTGGTTGCATGTTTTTATATAATGTTGTTATATATTATTGCAATGGTTGCCTGTTCATAGAACAGGTTTTTTCTTGTGTATTATTCTGAATTCAACGTGAAGTGCGTAGTGAAATTTTAACTGTACTTGTAAAGGAGAATAAGATGACAAGAAAAGAAAAATTGCTTATTTCCGTAAGTGCTGTGTTTGCTGCTATATTTGGAATCGTTCCGACAGCAGGAGCTATGCACATTATGGAAGGGTATCTACCTGCAACGCAGTGTCTGGTTTGGGGTGTAATAAGCGTACCATTTCTAATTTGGGGCTTTATATCTTTAAAGAAGACTATCGCAAAGGACAGAAGACTCATAACAATCATCGCGATGTCAGGAGCATTTATATTTGTTATTTCATCACTTAAAATCCCATCTGTAACAGGAAGCTGCTCTCATATGACTGGAACCGGTCTTGGTGCAATATTACTTGGACCTGCCGCAGTCAGTGTACTTGGAATTATAGTCTTGATTTTCCAAGCTATTTTGCTTGCACACGGTGGATTGACTTCACTGGGTGCCAATACTTTTTCGATGGCAATTGCAGGTCCATTCGTTGCGTTTGCTATTTATAAATTATGTACTTCACTTAAGTTGAATAGGAAAATAGCAATTTTCTTAGCGGCAATGTTGGGTGACCTATTCACATATTGCGTAACGGCATTCCAACTTGGGATGGCATATCCGTCCGAGGTAGGCGGATTCGGTGCATCGCTCGTAAAATTCTTAACGGTATTTGCACCTACACAACTTCCTCTTGCAATAGTCGAAGGTATATTAACTGTAGTTATAGTTATCGGTCTTGAATCATTTGCGAAGCCTGAACTTAGAAATTTGGGATATTTCACAGATGAAAAAGTAGATGAGGTCGAGGCAGAAATCAATAAAGAATTGAAGGAAGCGGGGACACTATAATGGAAAAGAAAAGCAATAAAAGTTTAGTAGCCGTATTATTGATAATAGCAGTGCTCATGTCCATAGTTCCGCTCTTTGCTCTTAAAGGAGCTGAGTTTGGCGGTTCTGATGACCAAGGAAGCCAGATGGTAGCTGAAATTAAGGGAACTGAGTATGAACCTTGGTTTGAACCTGTGATAGAACAGTATTTGGACGGCGAGCTTCCCGGCGAAATCGAGAGCCTTCTATTCTGTGTTCAGACGGGAATAGGCGTAGGTATCATAGCTTTTGTAGTAGGTAGATTCTACGAAAGAACAAAAGGTGCTGCCGCAAAAGTCGAAGCTAAGAAAAAACAAAAATAGGGGTAGTATAAATGATAGTAGTGGATAAACTTTGCTACCAGTCAAAGTTACGGTATGTAAACCCGATAGAAAAACTACTATTTGCCCTTTTTACACTGACGTTTTGCATAGTAAGCCGATCGATTTTAATGGGTATATTTGTGCTCGTTATAAATTCGGTTTTGACAGTTGTAAAAGGTGGTATTGCATTTAAAAGGTATAGGCACCTGATGATGGTGCCTTTTACCTTTTTGTTGTTGAGCACTTTGGCTATAATGATTAATTTTTCGAAAGAACCGCTCGACGCATTTCACATACTCATACCTAATTCACACACCTATATAACAGGAAGTATAAGCGGTTTATGGCGTACGGGAAGTCTTATAATAACAGCTATGGCATCGGTATCGTGTCTTTATTTCGTATCGCTTAATACGACGATGACGGATATAATAGAAATAGGACGAAAGATTAAGCTACCTGAATTATTTTTGGAACTTATGATGTTGATATATAGATTTATATTTGTGCTTTTAGATTCCGCATATAAAATTGTAACTGCTCAAAATTCAAGGCTTGGTAACAAAGACTTTAAGACGTCGATGAAATCCTTTTCGTCTATGGTACAGACTTTATTTGTGATATCGATGAAGCGATCGAGGAATCTATACAATGCAATGGAAGCAAGAGGGTATGACGGAAAGATAAGAGTGCTATCAAAGGAGAACGCTATTAGTAAAAGGCATATGATAGCTATTGCGATATTTGAGTCGGTGCTTTTATGCTATACTATATTCGTACGCACTGTTGATTTAGGTAATTTATTTTAGAGGTTAAGGGATTTATGCAAAAGGAAATAGTTATAAAAGCAGAGAATATAAAATTTTCATATGATGACGCTGCAACTTATTCATTAGACGGTTTTGATGTAAAAATCGAAAAAGGTAAAAAAGTTGCATTTGTAGGTTCAAATGGTGCGGGAAAATCAACATTTTTTTTGTGTTTAAACGGTATTCATAAGATATTGTCAGGTAATTTGGAAGTATGTGGCAAACCTGTAAAGTACGATAGAAAGTCACTAATAGAATTACGAAAAAATGTTGGCATCGTATTTCAAGATCCTGACAACCAGCTTTTTTCTGCGAGCGTTTATCAAGAAATATCGTTTGGGGCACTCAATATAGGCATGACTAAGGAAGAAACTGAATTGGCAGTTGATCGAGTCATAGAAGAACTCGAACTTTCAAGCTTTTCACATAAGCCTGTTCATGCTTTATCTGGTGGTCAAAAAAAGCAAGTCAGCATAGCTGATGTTTTAGTTATGAACCCTGAAATTATAATATTAGATGAACCTTCTGCCGCGCTTGACCCGAAACACACCAGAATGGTAAACGAAATAATTGAGAAGTTAAGCGATACAGGAATAACCGTACTTATTTCCACTCACGATATAGACTATGCTTATAGCTGGGCTGATGAGGTTGCAGTTATCCACGAGGGAAAGGTTTTATCGTATGGTTCTCCGCAATCAGTATTTAAAGACGATAAACTGCTTGAAAAAACGAACTTAAGGAAACCTATAGTTTTAGAACTGTTTGATAAATTATGCAAAAAAGGTATCTTGTCCAATCAAGACGATGTGCCGCAAAGTTTAAAAGAACTCGAATCAATGATATAAATTTAATGCATATATATATTACAATCATAACCACCAGCTTAGCTGGTGGTTTGTTCTGCCCCTATAAGGGGCTCTTACCAGCTACATCTCAAGATGTGCCGAAAATTATACCAACCGCACT
>PDWI01000342.1_pt1 | contig 75272 bp, 51 predicted proteins | sample 1430891 | NCBI WGS metagenome assembly PDWI01 (sample SAMN01162508, study PRJNA174530) | Oral metagenome, whole genome shotgun sequencing project. | biome: Marine environment; feature: Marine mammal; material: Swab sample of the gingival sulcus; isolation source: swab sample of gingival sulcus...
GATTTACTACATAACTTCAAGTAAAAACTCATGTTTTTTCTTTATTGTCAGCTGTTCTATCTTGGTCAGATTTCTTTTTTGAGTTTTCTATATATTTTTTACAAATTTCTTTTTGTTCTTCTGTAATAAATTTTTCTACATCTTTATGATCTGGAGCCAAAACTGCATAAGTCATACCAAAAACAGTGTCTATACGAGTAGTGTAAACAGAGATTTTTAAGTTTTCGTTGTCTGACTTCTTCATCTCAAATTCACACCCTTCACTTTTCCCAATCCAATTTCTTTGCATTTCTTTTATGCTTTCTGGCCAGTCAAGTTTGTCTACATCAGACAAAAGTCTATCAGCATATTTTGTAATAGCTAAAACCCATTGACGAAGTTTCTTTTTTTCCACTTTTGTTCCACATCTTTCACAAGTAAAATCATTTAAAACTTCTTCATTTGCAAGTCAAGTTTTACAACTTGGACAGTAGTTTATAGGTAAATCTTGCTCATAAGCTAGTCAATGCTCAAAAAGTTTCAAGAAAATCCACTGAGTCCATTTATAATAATCAGGATCAGTAGTATCAATCTCTCTATCCCAATCATAAGAAAATCCTAGAGATTTTATTTGTTTTTTAAAAATAGAGATGTTTTTTTCTGTTGTAATTTTTGGGTGAGTTCAAGTTTTTATAGCATAATTTTCAGCTGGAAGTCAAAAAGCATCCCAACCCATTGGGTGAAGAACATTAAATCATTTTGTTTTTTTATATCTAGCTAAAATATCGTTTGCAGTATATCATTTTGGATGTCCTACATGAAGACCTGCTCAGCTTGGATAAGGAAACATATCAAGCACATAATATTTTTCTTTTTTTTCAAAACCTTCTTCTCAAGGAGAATAGGTTTTGAAAGTTTTGTTTTTATCCCAAAAATCTTGCCATTTTTTTTCTATTTCTTTATGTTTGTACATTTTTAAATTTATATTTATAAATAAAATCTTTTTTTATTCTATCAAAAAAAAATTTTTTTTCTACTTTTTATTTTGAAAAAATATTTTAAATGTTATAATTCTAATTATTAAATGATAAAAATTGAACATGTTTAATAAAATATTAGTTTTTTGAGGACTAGCTGTTTCTGCTATATTAATAGTAGAAAATATGATTGGAAGTTCAGGTACAGCTTATATACTTATTTGGTATTGAAGAGTTTGAACACTAGTTATCGTTAGTTTAATTATATGATGAATTATATGATATGGATTAAAATGAATGAAAACTGATAAAGATTACAAAGACGAAGATTTGAATTTTTAAAAAAATACTTAAATATTGATTAAAAACAAAAAAAAATTTGCCTTTTTAATTAAAAACTTTTATAATACTACTTGTGTTATATTTTATAAATTAACTTATTATTATGATACAATTAATAAAAAAATATTCTTTTTTCTTTAAAATGCTAGTTGTAATTTGACTATTAAGTCAAATTGATGCGAGTTTTGCAGCAATTAACTTTCAAAGTCCAGATAGTGCTGTAAGTAGTGATATTAAATGAAGTGATAAAACTATAGCAGCTCTTATACAAGATGTTATAGCTTGGATAATGGGATTCTTATATGTATTAGCTGTTCTTTTTGGTATCTATGGTTGAATTCTTATCTTAACTGCTGCTTGAGATGAAGAAAAAGTAAAAAAATGAAAAACTGTTATTATAAATGTTATTATTTGATTAATAGTAATATTCTTAGTTTCTTCAATTATTACTTGGATCCTTGAATTATTTACAAAAACTCAATAGCTTAGTCCAAAACAAAAAAATCAAAGAAAATATTTTCTTTGATTTTTTTTTGATATTTAGAAGAATATATGGTAATATATATAAAAGAAAGAATATATTTATTCTTTGAATTTTATAATATTAATTATTAAAATTTTGTTATTACTATCAACATCAAGTCTACAATGATACTGACTACATAAAATATTTAAATTTGCTAGAGATTGAGGTTATGATTGATTAGATATAGCACTAAACCAAAATAATCATGACTTATGGAACTCTGATTATATATACAATTTAAGTAAAGGTTTTGGTATAAATGTATTTTCAATTACAGCACCTAAAGTTTGAATGGATGAAAAAAAAGTTGATAAAATAATGGAAATTGCAATAAAATTGTGAGTTCAAAATGTCACTTTTTCTCCTCCTCATATTTCTGACAAAAGCATAAATTGGTACAAATCATATTTACCAAGAATAAAAAGAAGTACTAATATAAGTATTTCTATACAAAATATTGAACAAAAATTTGTGTTTTTTATTATTCCCGAATACAAAAATGCAACTTTATTTGAAATAAGAAAAATAACTTGAAATACAACTTTGGATTTATCAAATGTTGACCATTCTTCTAGTATGGATATATTAAAAGCTCAAAAAATATTATGAAGTAGTATAAAAAATGTTTTTTTAAGTGATAGGCATTGAACTAGAACATGATTATTGCCTTGAACAGCATGATGAGGTATTTCTTACCTGCCTCTTGAAAGCTTTTTAATGAAACTAAAAACATCTTGATATAATTGAATAATAACCCTAAAAGTTAATCCAAAAGAGATATGAGCGTGAAATGATGAAGAAGTATCAGAAAACTTAGAATATATAAAAAAGTATTATAAAAAACATTTCTTAAATTTTTAATTTTTAAAATTATAGATAATATGTATCTATAATTTTTTTTAGTTATAAAATGAAAAAAGTATTTAAAGATAAAATAATAAATGTAGATGATAAAAATGATAATAAATTTTTATTTGATTATATAAGCTTTTGGGAAGAAAATAATAATGTAGAAATAGTATATCTTTCTGAACTCTTAGAAAAAAGAAAAAACAACAATATGCTTTTAAAGGCAAAACAAAAACCTGCAATATATTCTAATGTTTATTCACCAAAAGATGAGCTTGAAATATTTTGTTACTTATTTGAAAAAGCACTAAAAGAAAAGAAAAAAGTTCATATTATATGAATAACTCTCAAAGAAGAGTTAAATATTATAGAAGATTATTATAAAAGTATTTGATTTAAAAGAGAAGATGTAAACTGCTATGAAGTTGATTTCAAAAAAGCTCTTGTAACAGTTTCAGTCAAAATAGAAAATATTATGTGGAAATGAAGTGATTACAAAAGAATGTGAGATAAAATCTTTTTTAATCCTCCAATTAGAGAGTCTGGGCAAGTAAAAGCAATGTATAAATGAATAAATAAATGAATAATCTCAAATATTTATTTTAAAAAGTTAGAAAATGAACATAAAAATTTTTTAGAAAAACTTATAAAAGAAGAACATTTACTTTGAATAACTCTTGCAAAACTTCTAAAATATAATTTGGAAGATATATGATTTAAGTGAAAAAATAGTGAACTAGTAATAAATTACTCATAAAACAAAAGAAATAAAAGTCTAGCTTATAAAACTTGTTAAGTAATATAAAAACTTTACAATTATATTTATAAATATATACTAAATATATATTTATTTTTTACTAATTAAAAATGACTGAACAAGTATGACTTATTATAATTACTCTTTTAATAATATTAATCTCGGCTATTATTTATTTAATTACATATTTAAAGAATAATTGAAAAAATAATTGAGAAAAATTAATTCAAGATCAACTTTTTAATTTAACTAGAACTTTTGATTCTAAATTATCTGAATCTAATAAATTAATGAGTGAAAATATCAATAAAATTTTTTCTGTAAATTCTAAAATATGAATAGAATCAAATAAACAAATAGAAAATATTACCGAAAAATTAATAGCAATTGAAAAAACGAATAATCAAATAAAAGATATTTGATGACAACTTGAATGATTAGAAAGTATTTTAAAAAATCCAAAACAAAGATGAATTTTGTGAGAATATTTTTTGGAAAATGTATTAAAAAATATTTTACCTCCAAATAATTATTGTCTGCAATATAAATTCAAAAAATGAGAAATTGTTGATGCAGTTATATTTATAAAAAAGCAAATTATCCCTATTGATTCAAAATTTTCTTTAGAAAATTACAATAAAATAATTAATAATAAGAATTCTTGAGATAGCGAGAAATTATACAAAAATTTTAGAAATGATTTAAAAAGAAGAATTGATGAAACAAACAAATATATTAAACCAGAAGAATGAACCCTAGATTTTGCATTTATGTTTATACCAAGTGAGTGAGTATACTATGATTTACTCATAAACAAAATCTGAACCTTAAAGATAAATACACAAGATTTAATAGAATATGCCTTTAAAGAAAAAAGAGTTATAATTGTTTCTCCTACGAGTTTTTATGCATATTTACAAACAGTAATGCAATGATTAAAAGCCTTAGAAATAGAAGAAACTGCAAAAGATATACAAAAACAAGTTTGAATACTTTGAAAACATCTAAATTCATATGAAGACTATTTTAAAAGATTATGAAATAGCTTATGAACAACAATAAACCATTATAATAATGCCTATAGAGAATTCTGAAAAGTTGACAAAGATATACTACAAATTACTAATAAAAAGTTGAAAAAAGCCAAGAAAATAGAAGAATTAGAAAAACCAGAAATTGTATAATTTCTGGTTTTATTTAGAATTCATAGTCCATGTTCAGTCCCAATCTTGTGGGACTCAATTTTTTATGTATTTTTTACATCTTTTAATATACTCAAGACTTGGTTTATCTCAAAAACTCTTTAATTTTTCAAATATAATTAATGCCTTTTCAAAGTCTTTATTAAGGTATAGATTTATAGCATCTCAAAATAATTTTAACTCGGTTTTTTTACTATAAGATGAATCTCACAATAATCAAATTAATTCATATATTTTTATAGGTTTATCTTTTCATTTAACTTTTATTTTATCAAGATATCTAAATTCAAAAAACTTTTTTTGTTCAAAGTACACAACTTCACTTACACATATATTAGTTCAATAGTATTTATTAACTCATTCCAAACGAGATGCAATATTAACATTATCTCAAAGAGCTGTAAAATCTATTTTCTTGCCTTCTGCTCATATATTTCATATTATTGCAGTTCAAGAATGTATACCTATCCTTATATTTAATTTAGGCATTCAATCTAATTCCCATTTTTCATTTAGATTACGAAGTTTATTAAGTTGTATCAATGCTGATAAACAAGCATTATGACTATCTTCAGGTAAAGATTTTTCTGAAAAAACTCACCAAAAAGCTATAATTGAGTCTCATTCATATTTATTTATAAATCATTTTTCATTAATTATTATATATGACATTTCTTTCAAATATTCTCTAAGAAACTTTACTAACTTTTCAGGTGAAAACTTTTCAGAAATTGTAGTAAATCACTCAATATCAGAAAAAAACATAGTAATTTTCTTTTTCTCTCAATCTAACTTTATTTTTCATAAACCAAATACTACTTCTTCTGCTATATCTTTTGATACATATTCACTTAATGCTTTATTTAACTTCTGTTTCTGAATATTCTCAATAATATATTTTACTATATTTGAAAAAGTGAGAGATAATATTAATCATAAAATTAACTGCGTTGGAAAATTTAATATTAAAGATGTATATACTATTGTTAATAATGGGAATACTAGTAAAAATAAAAATGAAATTACAAAATTACTTAAAAATAATATATATCAAGATTTTGATAAATTAAAATATACCGATACCAATATAAGAAGCAAAACTAATAATATTTCTAAGTTTTTATTAAAGTAAATTAAAAAAGTTTTATTTAAAACAGTATTTATAAAATTTGCATGTATATACAATCAATATTCCTTACCGTTTGGAGTATAAAAAATATCCTTTATTCACTTTGCTGCTGTTCAGATAATAATTATTTTATCTTTGAAAAATTCATCATGATAAAGTTTAAAACTTTCATCGTCATATAAACTAACAAAAGAAATAGTATTAAACTTTGATGAATCAATATAATTAATTAATATTTCCCTACTTTTTTCATGAGATAAAGGTATATTAATTCTATCAGTTAAATTATAAAAATTATTTTGAAATCAATATTCACTATAATCTTTATTATAATAATTAGCGTAATACTTTCTCAATATAGAAACTCAGAAATAAAGCAAATTATCCTCTCCAAACTTTTGTTCTGGAACAATAGAATAAACAACCTTATTATATTTATTAACTAATGGAGTTAAATATCCTGTGGCTTTTAGCTTATCTAAAAAAATTGGAAGAGGTTTTTTTATTTCATTTCAAGGTAAATGAGCAACAGGAAAAATTACATTTCAAGAACTTGTTATAGAATTAGAAAGAATTTTATCTGATTTACTATCAGTTTTATCTAAAAAAAGTATATCAAAAGCAATTATTGCTGCTTGTTTTTCAGTAAGTTTTTCTATTACATTAGCATAAACAGTTCTATCGAAAGGATGTCTTCAAATTGACTCTAAGGTTTTTTCGTCTATTTCAACAATAACTATATTTTTATTTGCAACTCATCAAATAATAGCATTTCTAAAATTATAATATTCATTTTGAATTACTTTATTTATAAAGAAAAAAATATTATTAAATGAAAAAACTACAATAAATATTATAGTTGTAAGAATTATTGTTAATACATTTTTATTATTAATTAATTTATTAAACATATAATTATTTGTTTATAATAACATTTAGATTTTCTATAATCTTATCTTCTGCCTTTTGTTTTATATTATTTATTGAATCTATAGATAAATCATTTATTCAAAAAGAGTTTTTAAATGAATTAAACTTATCTAACATAAAATTATTTAAATCTGCTGGCAAATCTATAAATATCTTTTTTAAATCCTCATCAATATTATTTAATAAATCTTTATTCTCATCTAAAATATTAAACACATCTCTAAAAAGCTCTTTATTAGATATATTTGGTAATAATTTATAAGAATTTAGAACTTCTTTAAAGTCAATTAAAGAACTATTTAACAAATACTTTTTATTCTCATTATCTGCTAGAATTAATAAAACTCTTTTATAATATACTTTCTTTTTAAATAAACTTTTATCTTCTGAAGAAATAAAGTGAATATTTTGATATTTATAAAGGATTTTCTCATATAAAAATCTCTTTTCTTTTTTAGACAAAGTTTTGGATACTTTTTTTAGATAATCTATACTTACTCAATTTTCAATCTTTTTTAAAATTATATGTTTTCTGCTGAAAAAAGTAATCGGGTTATTTTTTTTCATAGAATCAATAAATGATAATTTCATCTCTTTATCATATTTTTCATATAGACTTTTTAAATATTCTTTATCCACAGTATTATTGTATTTTTCCCAAACTTTATCACTTATCTTTTGTGTAAAATCTTTAATGTCAATAAATGATAGTGTTTTTAATGAAAAAGGATTTCCTTTCGTTATTAAATAATTTTCTCAAGATTTACTTTTTAATAATACTTCGTGATTTATAACATTAAGATATCCTTTATCTAAATCAACATTAAAAACTGTTCATCTTACTCAAGCCTCCAAATCACTAAAAGATTGATTAAAATAAGAATCTTTTCAGAAAAAACTTATGACATTTGACCAAGTTTTTCAGGATAATAAATTAAAACTTATATTTATTTTTGAAAGATTATTATTAATATCGGATTCTTTAACAACTATACTTGTATCTCATCAAAGTCTAGTAATACTTCAATCTCACCATTCTATAATAACTATACTATTTTTTCATATACTTTGAATTACAACTTCTTTTTGAATTACTTTTCTCTCATCTTTCTCTAATAAAATCTTATTCATAGTTCATCTTCACTCTAATAAAACAACATAAGAATTTCTATCAGCTTTATTTATAAAAAATGATATAATTAATTGCAAAAAGATTATTATTAAAATAACAAAGATTATTATAATAATAAATTTATTTTTTATTTTTTTCATTATAATGGAATAAATAAATAATATTTACTATTATTAATTATACCAAATAAAATACTAAAACTCAAAAAAATGAAGAAAAAACAGTACATATTTTTAATAATGATAATTATTATTCTTTCTCTTATTTTTTATATAATCAACTATAAATATAAAGAATATAAAATAAATAATTATATTAAGAAAAAAATTGAACTAAACAAGGAAATAAGGGAAAAAATAGCCATAGCAGAAGAAATAATAGAATATAAAAAATCAAAAGCATATAGAAACAAAATACTTAAACAACAACAGGGTAAAAAATGAAAATGAGAAAAAGTAATATATCTTAGTCCTGAGGAAGAATATAATAAGTACACAAAAAGTTTAAGCAAAGATGAAATTGAGGAGAAAAGTAATAAGATACAAGATATAAATGACATAACAAAAACTATGACTATATACCAAAAATGGATATATTTCTTATTCGAAAAAGATTTAAGATAAAAAAAGTATATTGCAAAATTTGCAATATACTTTTTTTATAAATCTGGAAAATCTTCCGGAAAATCATCTAAATCTTTGACATCATTATTTGGACTAGCTTTATTTAAAAATATTTTATTTCATATTTCTCCAATTTTATTAAAAATAGCTTCCGGCCTTGCATATTTCTCTACATCTAGAGATAATAATCTTCAAAATATAGGAAAAACAAATATTGTTAAAACAGTGACAACAACTCAAATAACAGCATACCTTATGGTATTAATAGCTGGTTTAATTTTTTCATCTTTACCTCATGATAAAACTAAAAGTAAACCTCACCATAATATAAAAACTATAGAAAATATTCAAGCTAATAATACAAATATTGAGATAATAGTTAATAATAAATCTCACATATCAAGATTACTCGTTCATAAAATACTATTTTGAATTTCTTGATTTGTGTTAGAAGAGTAAATACTATCTCATGCGGAAGCAATTGCTTGTTGTATGAACATAACCTTTTGTTATTAGTCTAAAACTTTTAAATTTAATCTTTTATCTAACTTTAAACCTAGAAGTCTTAAAATAGATCTAATAGAGTTTATAGTATTTCAACCTTTTCAAATAACAACACCCATATCATCTTTATTAACAGATAATGTAAGTAAAACTCACATTTCATCTTCTGTTCTTTCTATTTTTATATCTTCTTTATTTGAAACAATATTTTCAAGTATATATTGCAAAAACTCTACTTCTTTCATGTTTTTAAATTAATATTATAAATAATTAAAGTGAAATATTGTTTAACTTAACAAGTTTCTCAACTCTAGGAGAAAGCTGAACTCAATTAGACAAATATCACTTAATCTTATCCAAATCTTTTAACTTAAATTCTTTAGATAGAGGATTATAAAAACCTAAAACTTCTTTATATCAATGTTTTACAGCTCTTGTATGATCTGTTAAAACAACTCTAAAAAAAGACATATTTTTTCTACCTGCTCTAGATAATCTAATTTTCAACATATATTTTAAATAATAAGTAATGTAATAAGTAGTAAATATAAAGTTGTAAAAAACAAAATTTTATTTTTTATAACCTAACACCTATTACTTTTAAAGAAATGGTGCCCAGACCGGGAATTGAACCCGGACTTCCGAAGGAAACAAGATTTTAAGTCTTGCGTGTCTACCAATTCCACCATCTGGGCAAAAATAGACAAGAATAAAATCCTTATCTTGGTATTTTATATAAGACCATGTTTTCTTAAAGTCTTTAAACCCTTAGCAGAAACTCTAATTCTATAAACTAAACCTGTTTCTTTATCTTTAATATTTTTATAAAAAAGGTTTGGGTAAAATTTTCTTTTCGTAGCTCTAAGAGAATGACTTCTATTATTTCAAACAGAAGTTTTCTTTCATGTTACTTCACAAACTCTAGACATTTTTTATCTGGTAATAATTATAAATAAACAATTAATAAATATTTAAAATATTTATATACAAAAACTATGCTTTAATTTCAACTCAAACTCAACTTGATAAATTCAAATCTTGTAACAATTCCATTGTTTTAGGTGTTGGTTCTAGTATATCAATAAGTCTTTTATGTCTTCTTATTTCAAATTGCTCTCTAGCATCTTTATTAACAAAAGTAGATCTATTAACTGTTATTTTCTCGACCTTAGTCGGTAAAGGAATAGGTCAAGCAACCTCTACTCATGAATCATTAGCTATTAAAACTATCTTTTTAACTGCCTCATCTAATAGTCTATGATCAAAAGACTTTACAGTTATTCTTATTTTTGAGCTAACCTTTTTTTCAGCCATTTATTCTAAATATAAAAATTAATATAATATTTTTTAATTACTCTCCTCAATTAATAAAAATTGAGGAGAATTTATCAAACAATATTTTGATAATTATTTTATAATTTTTGAAACAACTCATGAACCAACTGTTCTACCTCATTCTCTTATGGCAAACTTAAGTCCATCTACCATTGCAATAGGTTGTTGTAATTTTACAGTAAACTCAACATTATCTCATGGCATTACCATTTCTACTCCTTCAGGTAATTCAATATCTCAAGTTACATCAGTTGTTCTAAAGTAAAATTGAGGTTTATAACCTTTGAAGAAAGGAGTATGTCTACCACCTTCATCTTTAGAAAGAACATAAACTGTAGCCTCAAATTCAGTATGAGGAGTTATACTTCATTTTTTAGCAAGAACTTGTCCTCTTTCAACATCATCTCTGTCTAATCATCTCAATAAGATACCTGCATTATCTCAAGCTTCTCATTGTTCTAATAATTTGTGGAACATTTCTACTCATGTAACAGTAGATGTTTGAGTTGGTCTTATACCAACGATTTCAACTTCTTCACCAACTTTAATAACTCAAGTTTCTATTTTACCAGTAACAACAGTACCTCTACCCTTTATTGAGAATACATCTTCAATAGGCATTAAGAAATCTTTGTCAGTTGGTCTTTCTGGAACAGGTACAAATTTTTCAATTGCATCAAATAATTCAATTATTGATTTAGCTCCATATTGTTTTTCCATATCAGTAGGATTTTCAAGAGCTACTAAACCTGAACCTCTTATTATAGGAGTATCATCTCCAGGGAAGTCATATTTATTTAATAAATCAATAATTTCCATTTCTACTAATTCAAGCATTTCTTCATCATCAACCATATCACACTTGTTTAGGAAAACAACTATATATGGAACTCATACTTGTCTAGATAATAAAATATGTTCTCTAGTTTGAGCCATAGGACCGTCAGTAGCAGCAACTATTAATATAGCAGCATCCATTTGAGCAGCACCAGTAATCATGTTTTTAACATAGTCAGCATGTCAAGGACAATCAACATGAGCATAGTGTCTGTTAGCTGTTTCGTATTCAACATGTGAAGTATTAATTGTTATACCTCTTGCTCTTTCTTCAGGAGCATTATCTATAGAAGCAAAATCTCTTGTTTCACCACCTTGCTGAGCAGTAAATACAGCAGAAATTGCTGCAGTAGTAGTAGTTTTACCATGATCAACATGACCAATAGTACCAATATTCATATGTGCTTTAGATCTATCAAATGCCATAATATGTATATATAAATAATAAAATAAATTTGGTTTTGTGTGTTTACTTTAATTAATTTTAAGAAAAAATCAAGATTTAACTTCTAGTTTTTCTAACTTTTTTCTCAATAATTTTTATAGCTCTTCTAAGCTTTCTGTGTGTATTTCAAGTTAATCTAGGCATATTATATATTATTAGGATTTATTCAATATTTTTTTAGCTTAATAGAAACAACTTCAAAAGCATTTTTAATCCATGCTGTTTTTCATTCAAAAGCCTCTCTTGTTTGAAGTTTTTTATAATGAGCAATAGCCTTTGAAACTTTAGTTCAAGTTTTAGGTCATTTTTTATTTACAGCATAATTCAATCTTCTAGGTCTTTTATTTGCAGGCATAAATCAAATGTAAAATGTAAAATAGAAATGTAAAATAAATATTTTACATTTTTTGTATTATTTTCAATTTTGGTGGAGCATAACGGAGTCGAACCGTTGACCTCCTGCGTGCAAGGCAGGCGCTCTAGCCAACTGAGCTAATGCCCCAAAAAGCTTTTATTAAAGAAATTTTAATGGCGGGAGTGACGGGACTCGAACCCGCGACCTCTTGCGTGACAGGCAGGCGCTCTAACCAAAACTGAGCTACACCCCCAAAATAACTTTTTAATAAAGCCTCAGGAGTATATTAAAATTTAAAGATAATGCAAACTTTTTTTTATTTTTTGTAATTTTAGAAAAATATTTAACAATGTCAAACTAATTGTTTTTATAAGAAGAAGGGCACCTTTAAATCTGATAAGTTCATAGCTATAAAATTACTTTCTTTTATTTCTTCAAGATCTTCCAAAGTCATCTTTCAAAGATATAATTCTCTTAACTCTCAAGAAGATTCTAAAAAATCTTCTACTTTTATAAATCAATTGACATATACAGAATCCTTTGTAAAAAATCAATCAGAAGAAAAACTTTTTAATCATCTTTTTAATCTAAGAATATAATTAAAAATTTTTCAATAATCATTTTCGTAATATTCCTCCATTTTATGAAGAAGTTTTTTATAAGAATGGTTTAATGCATATTCTAAAAAATAATACCTTTCAAATATTGAATAATATTTTTTATCAGTTTCTGACAAAAATCTATTTTGATTGTAAATAGCTATTCCCTCATCTATTTCTATATAACCAGCTGTTCAAGAAGAAAATATAGAATAAGGAAGTTTTTTTCCATTTAACCTTCTTAAATAATGTCATTCTATCTCATGGGCAATTATAGAACGAAGTTCTTTTTTTCAAACTAAAGCATCTTTTCTCATAACCAAAGTATCTCATTTCATTACAAATCTAGCTGCCCTATCTCAAATCTTTAAATTTAATTTAATTCAATAAATATGATTAAACTTTTTTATAAATCATTTGATATCCTCAAAAGACAAAAATTCTTCTTCTAATTTTATTTTTTCTGAAAAAGACATTCTATTTTTTGATAAAGCCAAATTTTCTTTTGTTAAGTCTCAAAACAATTTTTTAGAATTAAGGGTGAAACTTTTTGTGTTTTGTAATTTAAAAGCTTTTAAAAATGCTATTTTATTAATTATTTCTTCTTTTTTTCTTTTATAAATATTAGATAATGGGATTTCTGGAATTTCTATCTTTCAAACTTTCTCTAATAAAGAATCTAAATCAAGATTTAAGTCATTGTATTTTAATTCTGGAACATATTTTCACTCACTAGAAACAAACTTTTCTTTTTCTTCTTTTATATTTATTGGAGTAATAGCTTTTAGTATGAGCAACTTTTTATCAATGCTTGTTATTTCTTTGTCTATTTTTTGTAATTGTTCAGAATAAGTTTTTGTAATAGCCTTATTTTTCATTGGATATAACTGAGTTTCATTTAAAGATTCAACATTTTTAAAAGGATCTATTATAAATCATTTAAGAGAATTTAATCACAGAAGTATATTTGAAGATCATAAATCTTTGATCAAAAACTTTAAATTTTTCTTTTCTCAAAGTAAAGAGAATTTCAATCTAATGCTATTACTTTTCAAGGCAGTCTTTGGTATCTTTAAAACATCTCTAACAAAATTTGAATCAATATAGTTAGAAGAATTACACATTTTTATATCTGCTATATATTTATATTTTTTTTCTTCATAAAAGATTTCTATATACTCTTTTTTTCAAACTATTTTTCTTCAACTAAATTTTTTAATTCTTTCCTCAATATCTCATGAAAATAAATCTCTTCATACTCTGACTCATTTTTCAACAGAATTAATGTAAATTCAAGAAACTCTATCTAATCTATCTTGCAATGGTGCCATATTAGCTATTTGTAGTTCAAGTCATGGTCTAATATTTATTTCTAATATTAATGGTCAATCTTTATAATCAAGAACTACATCACATCAAAGATATCAAATACTTGTCACTTTTTGTACTTTCACAGCAAGATTTAATACTTGTTCCCAGTTTGGGATTTCTATTCATCTAACATCACCTATTCAGGGAATGGATTTTATAATTTTTGAAAATTGACTTATATAAGTTAATTTTCAAGTTCAAATATCTATTCAGACTCAACATGCTCAAGAATGTAAATTTGCTTTTCATCATGATTTCTCAGTTGGAATTCTAAGCATTGCCATAATTGGAACCAAATTAAAAACAATTATTCTAATATCAGGCAATCAATATTTTCATAATAACTCTATTTCATGGTCTAAAACTACTTTTTTCTCTACCATAACTTTATCCCTAGTTCAAGATATAGAAAAAAAACCATCTAAAATACTATACAAATGACTTATAATCTTTTTAACTGAATATACATCTCAGTTATTAGCTACAAAATTTCAAACCGAGTCTTTTGAGTCTATAACTATTATTCCCTTTCATCAAAATCAAGAATTTGGTTTTATTACAAAAGGAGGCTCTAATTCATTTATTAAATCTTCTGTAATATCTCAGTGAGAATTAAAAATAAACAAAGTATTAGGAACTCATACTTTTTTGCTTCTTAAAAACTCTTTTGTTCAAAACTTTGAATCAGCTAATTTTCTAGCAATTGGAGTATTATATTCTTTTATATAATTTAGATTTCTTGCATTTTGACCAAGTATTCAATATGTTTTAAATAATCACATATATTAAAAATTATTTTATATATTTTCTTGAAGATAAAAATCAACTAAATCATCAAATAAACAAAAATACTAAGAATTCTATCAAAAATATTTCATCTGCATTCGAAAACAAAAATGGGATTCAATATTCTTCTCAAAATAATATTTTTGAATTTTTAAGCATAAACCAAAAAACAAAAAAGTTAAGAAAAAATGATAAAAATGAATAAATCATTCATTGCATTACAAATGGTCAATAAATAAAATTTTTTCATCAACCCACTAATCTAGTTATATATATTTCATCTTTAAAATAAAATATAAAATTTCATATAATAGAATATATAATTATTGAAATAGATATAACAAAAAATAGTATTATAGAATACAATCATACTTGTATATGATCTAAAATTTTTATTATATACTTAATTCTTTTATATTGAACACTATAATTAGAAAAATATTCTTTATCTGATTTTTTATTTAATAAAATATATAATTTATTTTCTATTAACATATTTAATGCCTCATATTGATCAAGAGAAATACTTGATATTTTTATAGTATTTGGTAAAGGATTTGTTCTTTCAATAATTTTTACCAAATCTGGGTCCTTTTTTCTGACAGATTCCAAAACTTCAGCTTTTGTTTTGTAGACAACAGAAATATTTTTAAAAGTTTTTCTAATATCACTCATCAAATCAAGGACATCAATAGATTTATTATCATATTCTTCGTTCAAATATAAAGAAATTGTAAGTTTATCACTTATTAATTCTATTATTTTTCAACTTACACTATTTAACAAAAAAAGAATATTTATAAAAAACATTAGTAAGGTAAGAACCAAAATCGATGATAAACTAAGAAATTTATTCCTTAGTATATTTTTTAATGCATATTTAAAAAGACGAGAAATCATATTTTTTTTTATTTAATATTTTTTTTATATTAATAGATTTTAGTTTTTTTGCAATTTTATAAAATCTATTTTTTCAATCTAATTTTTCTATTCCCTATTTTTTTATCAAAAATTTTTAATAAATAATGAGCAAAGTCTAATTCATTTTTAAAGGATTTAACTGGAGTTCTAATTCTAGAAACTTTTATTACAGAGAATTTTACTTCTTTATCTAAGTCTAAAAATTTTTTTAATTGCTCTATTTTAAGGTTTTCTATAAAATCTAATTGATAGTTATTAAGCACTCTTTTTATAGATTTTATTTTAAATTCTTGTGCTTTTAATTTTAGTTCTAATAGTTCAAAAAAATTATTAGTTTCTAAAGAAAAGTTATTGTTGAGAATTTTAAAATCTTCAATTATTGATTTTAAATCTTCCAAAGAATCTATAAGCTCTATTTCTCTATAAAAATTTATTTTATCAAGCTCCGAAGAAAAATATTCTCAAGGAATAAAAGCAGAAATATTTAAGTCAATTGAAGTATTAATTTTTTTTGAATTTTCTATTTTTTCTTGTGCTTGAGTTGAATTTATTTTTCAAGATATAATATCTTCTTGCAAAGATTTTTTAGTTTTTAATTCTTCAATTTTATCTTCTATCATTTTAAGATACAAATTTATACCGATATCAGAATTTTGTCCACTTTGTCTAATACCAAGAATATCTCATCAACCTCTTATTTCTAAGTCCTTCATAGCCAATTCAAAACCTGCTCAAAGATAACTATAATTAACAATTGTCTTTAATCTTTGGATTGAATCAGTTTTCATTGAACTACTTTTATAAAGCAAGTAACAATATCATTTTTTTTCACTTCTTCAAACCCTTCATCTAAGTTGATGAATTTGAGATATACCAAATCTATAAGCATCATTAATAAAAATAGTATTTACATTTGGAAAATCAATTCCATTTTCTATAACGGTTGTAGACAAAAGAACATCATACTTTTTGTTTTTAAAGTCTATAATTCTTTTTTCTAATTGCTCTCATGGGAGTTGTCAATGTGTTACTATAACTCTTTTTTCTGGAAATAAATTCAGTAATAACTTTTTGAAATGTTCTATATTAGACACTCTATTGTGGACAAAAAAAACTTGTCATCACCTAGAAAATTCTTTTTCACAAGCTTGAGATATAATATTTTCGTTAAACTTTGAGACTATTGTCTCTATTGGTTTTCTTCAAAATGGAGGATTTTTTATTATAGACATACTTCTTAAACTAGAAATTGCCATATTCAAACTCCTAGGTATAGGAGTTGCTGACATAGACAATATGTCTACTTTGGATTTTAACTTTTTTATTTTTTCTTTATCATTTACTCAAAATTTATGTTCCTCATCTATAACCATCAATCATAAATCCTTATAAATAATATCTTTGGACAATAACCTATGAGTTCATATAAGAAGATCTACTTCTCAAGATTTTAGCCTTTTAATAGTAGAATTTATATTCTTTGTGGACTCTAATCTTGTCAAAATTGCTATATTCATTCAAAATTGTCTAAATCTAGAAATGGCTTTTTCATAATGTTCATATGCCAAGACTACCAATGGTGAAATCATTATAGACTGTTTTTTGTTTAAAAATGAAGTAAATATTGCATTAAAAGCAATTTCTGTTTTTCAAAATCATACATCTCAAATGATTAATCTATCCATTGGAATATCTTTTTCCATATCTATAAATACATTATTAATAGATTCCATTTGGTCTTCAGTATAATTATATGGAAAACTTGATTGAAATTCTGAAACTTTTTTTGAATCAATAATAAAAGAAAATCATTTTGATATTTTTCTTTTAGAATGTAATTCAAGTAATTCCTCTGCAATTTTTTGAGCATCTATTGAAGCTCTTTTGATTTTATTTTCCCACTGTTTTGTATTAAGTCATGTCAATTTTGGATTTTCTACTCATACATATTTATTAACTCTAGATATTTCAATTATAGGTACAAATAATTTATCATTATCTTTATATAAGATTTCTATATATTCCTTTTGGACTAATCATAAAGTTTTTTTAATTATACCATTAAATATTCAAACTCAATGATCAATATGAACAATATAATCTCAAGGATTTATTTTTAATAACAAATCTATATCGACTGATATATTTTTCTTTATTCTTTTTTTAACAAAAACTTTTCAGATAATATCATCACAAATAAATGCTATTTTTTTGTCTGATGATTTTATAAAAAAACTTTTTAGGTTTGAAAGCTTAGTTTCTATAATATTTATTCAAGACAAATTATTAAATTCAACAAAATTGTCTACTACTTTTTTACTTTTTGTTATTAAATAGATATTTTTAGTTTTGGACAGAAAATTTTTAAGTTCATGTATATTGTCTATATTCAAACTATCAAAACCCAAATCTTTTATTTTTAAAAGCTTATTTCAAACAAAGTCAAGTGAACTAAAATTATTAAGTTTAGAAACAATATTATCATAATATGGAGTAAAGTCTAAATTGTCCAAGATTGTGTAAACTTCTGTCGATGACAAAAAGTCTAATAGACTTGTAGTATTTTTTGTTTTTTTATTATCAAAAACATTATGGACAGAACCAAGATAAATCTTGTCTACTTTACTTGTATTTCTCACTAATCATGAAAATATCTCAGAAATATAAATTTCATCAAGTTTATCTCCCCAAAAACTTATTTTAAATTGATAATTAGAACAAAAAGAAAATACAATTATTAGATCTCAATTTTTTTTATATGTTCAAGGAGAAGATAATGAAGAGAATTTATATCATAAATCATTAAGAATTTCTATAAAATGTTCTAGTTTAATATCTTGTCATATATACAACTCAAAAAAAGTATTTTTAATATTTTTCCTTCAATAAATTGAATTTTGTATATATTCGGGTATACAAAAATATAATCATTTCATATTATAAAATAAATTTGCAAAATCATTATATTTTTCTAAAATACCTGAATTAATATTAAGAAAGTTAAGTATTTTTTTATATTCTGAGATTATTTTTTCATTTTCACAAATAACTAAAAGACTCTTTTTATCATAAAGTACTTCTTTGAATAATAAACTTCTAGAAAATAAGTTTAAAGAATTTATATAACTTGTTTTATTTTGTAATGAAATATTTAATTTTTGCATTTTAAATTTATATTATTTTAATTGATTATAGTTTATACACTAAGAATAGTTTGTAAAGTAATATTTACAAAATATAAAAAAATTTTATTATAAAATAAGAATATTAATTAAAACATAAAAATGAACTTATTTATAAATGCTGTTTCTAATAAATGAATAATAATACTATTTGACAATAAAAGACAAATTTTAGACAAACAAAATATAGAGGTTTTACTTAATGAAAGCTCAAATTTACTTGAAAATATAGACTCCTTTATGGACAAAAATAATATTGTCTATAATAATATAGAGAATATAATTGTAGTAAATTGACCTTGAAGTTTTACATGACTTAGGACTATTGCTTTAATAGTAAATACAATAAATTATATAATAAAAAAAAGTATTACAACTATTAATTTTTTTGAACTATTTAATAATTATCCAATAATTAAATCCAGCTCAAGAAGAGATATTTTTATTAAAGAGAATAAAAACAAAGAAATAAAAATATTATCAAATGATGAAGCTTTAAAACTTATAAAAGAAAATAATATAAAAGATGTTTATTGAGATTTAAGTAACAACTTTTTTGAGAATATTAACTTGAATTCAGATATAGATTATGAAAAAATAATTAAAAATATAAGTTTTGATAACAAAAAAATTATTAAACCTCTATATATTAAAAAACCTAATATTAGTTAAAATCTTAAACAAATAAAAAAACCTCTCTCCAAAAAGGAGAAAGGTTTTTTAAAACTATAATACTTTTTCTTTTATTATAATCTAAGATTTTAAAACTAGTAAGTTTTAGAACCAAGATCTAATTCAGAAGTCATATTAGTAGTTAAAGAAGTGTTATAAGCTACACCATTTTTCTTTAAACTTAATGAATAAGTTTTATCAGCTACACCACTTGGTAAAATGTTAATAATAACATCATCTGTAAATGATATTGAAGTAACAGATGATCAAGTACCAGCAGTATTAATAGCAGCAAATGTAGTAGGAATAGCTTCACCATCTTCCCAAATCTTATAAACATTTTCTGTAGCAGCTCCATTACCATTATCAGTAAATGTTAAACTATTAAGAGTAACAACTGGAGTAGATTCTGAAGTAGCTTGAGTATTATCACCAGCATCAGCAGTTAACTTAATTTGAGCTGTACCATTAGATAAAGATTTAACAAGAGTAGGAGTAACCTTAACATCAACTATAGAGAAAGCTTTAGAAGTAGCAGAGCTAGATTTAGAAGCAACTGCTTTACCAGAACTTACTCAAGTGATATCAGCTAATTCTATTTTTGTAACTGTTTCACCAGCTATAGATTTACCAACTTTTTCAAAACCTATAGAAGAAGTAGTAATTTCAACTTCTAATTCAACATTAGATTTTGGAATTATTAAATCAGTTAAGTTATCAAAAGTAAGAACTTTAGTTGTACTATTATAATCTTCATTATTAGCAGAACCAACTTCTTTACCATTTAGTAATAATTTAGCAGAATATAATGATTTATTCATATTACCACTAGCATCAGCAAAAGTAACCTTTACAGTTTCTACATCAGTAGATTCATTTTGAGATTGTACATCGTATGAAGCAACAACTTCAGAAGTTCAACCTAAAACAGTTTTGATATTCTTATTTGCAGTATTATTTGCATCGTATGCAAGAACAAGATTACCAGCATTAGTTACAGTTACATTCTTAGAAGAAGAAGCAGTTCAAGTAACTACTACATCATCACCATCATCATCATTAGCAGTAACTGTAATAGAACTAACATTTAATACTTTACCAACTGCATCTACACCATCAACTAAAGTAAGAACAACTATGAAAGTATCAGTAGTATTAGCATCAACAGTAGTTTTAAATGAATCAAAAGTTACAGTACCAGTTGAATCAATATTAGTACCTCATTTACTCTTTAATAAATTAGAATCTGAAACAGATCATTTATATAGAGCAACAGAAGCAATAACTTTTTTAGCATCACCAGCCGCAACAGCAGTTGAAGCAATTGTAGTATTTGCAGTAGTGCTTGTTATATCAGTAGTAGCACCTGGAGTAGTATTAACAGTAGAAAGTTCAAATGGAATACCAGCAGTACCAGCAGTTACAGTAACAACTCAAGCAGCTTCAGTAACAGTATAAGTTTGAGCAGATGTACCTGTTACATTAGAAGTAACAGCTGAAACAACAGTAGAAGCAGCAGTAGCAGCAGTACTAGCAGTAACAGTAGTTGTAAATGTAGAAGTACCTCAAGCATCAGTTATAGTAGTAGTCAAAACTTCATCAGCACCATCTGATTCTGTACCAGCAAAAGTTATAGTATCAACTTGAGCAGCAGAAGTAGTATAACCAGTAATTGTAGCTTTAACTTCATCAACTTCTACTAGAGAAGCTTCTTCAGCTTTAACATTAAATTGATTAGCAACTATGTTCTTAGAACCTCTTACAACAGTAGAGTTAGCTAAAGGAACAGCAGATAATTTAGCACCAGCGCTAATAAATTCAACTTCTTTAAAAGTAAGACTTGAAGGAGTTATGTCAGAAACAACATTTTCTTCTTCCATTTCTACAGCTTTAAATCAAGTAGTACCTATATTATTAACAGAAAGATTAACTTTAGTATTAGCAGATACATGTTTCTTAGTATCAGCTCTAATTACCATAGTAGTAACTCCTTCTGGTAAAACTATAGTTAAATCTGTATCAGAGTATGAACTAGTAGTTAAAGTACCATTAGCAACAGTTAATTCATAAGAAGTACCATTAATTTCAGCTTCAAAGTTTTCAAAAACAGTAGCTAAAGTAGAATTTGCTTCAGTACCATCTTGAACACCATTATTAGCAGTACCTCAACCAACACCATCATCTATAAATGAACCTGCAGATAAAGAAGCATCAACACTAAGAGCTTGTAATTCTAGAGAAGCTCCAGAAACATTGTTTACTTCTATAGAACCAAGAATAACATTATCTTTATCAGCTCTAATTTTTGAAGAAGGAGCATCTATATCAGAAAGTGATAATTCACCAGCATCAATAGAAAGAACTCATAATTCGTTAGTACCTGAAGTTAAACCATCAGCTTGATCAACAGCAGTTATAACTACATCAGCACCAAAACCAAATTTACTACCAATAGCAGTAACATCTAATTTTTTATCAACTTTAAATGCAATAGTTGAGTTTACTCATGCAACTACATCAGCCAAAACTTTAAATCTTTCAGTTTGACCTTCAGAAATAGTAACTCCATCACCTAAATCAAAAGTAACATATTTACCATTAGAATATTCTGATGTAGCAACAACTGTTCCATCTAATTCTAAAGCGTAGTTCATTAATTCAGTGTTTTCATTTACAGAACCTTCACCTTTAAAAGTAATACTTTTAAGTACAACATCTTCATCGTTAGCTCATTCAACTTTAAATTTAAATATTTCAACACCATCATCTCAAACTTTTACATCAGAAACTGAACCATCAGCTTTAACAGTAACTGTAGCAGCATCAACTCATCCAACTCTCATAGTATTAGCTACAAGATTAGAAACTCAGTCAACATTACCATTAGCAACAACATCTACTAACTCAATAGCAAACTCAGCACCATTAGCAATTGATTGAGAAGCAACATCAGCAACTATAGTTATTGTTTTAGTTTCTCCAGCTTTAACAACAACACCAGGATTAGTAAGTGTTAATTGTGCTTCTGTATTATTCTCTTGAGTATCATCTTTAGCTTTAGAAGCTCTACCATCATCAGTGAAAGCAGCTAATGCAGTTAAAGTATTTTTGTTAGATAATCCTCTTCTTTTTAAAGTAAGAGTATTAATAGTTACATCTGTAGAACCAGCAGTAAAATCAAATTTAGCAACTGGTAAACCAGATATTCCTCAAGGAATAGTTGCAGAAGAAGGAGTAACAGGAGAAAGAGAAACAACTAATGAATCTCAAGTAGCAGCTGAATTAGATCAACCATTAGAACTATTATCATTAGAACTATTATCATCTCAATCTAAATCTCCAAGTAAATCACCAAATAATCCTCCAAGACCATCATCGTCTCATGAATCATCAACTGCTTCAGCAGCAACTTGGAAAATCCATCCTCTTATAGCAGGAGTGTTATAATCAGTGAAACTTTCTGTTATGATTCATGCAGCTAATGCTCCATCAACATATCCTTTTCTAAAATCAGCATCATTACCTTTTTCAATTCATCTAGCTTTCATTATATTTTTCAAAACTTCCCATTTTGAAATATTTGCATCAGGTCTAAATTTTGGGTTAGCAGCAAAGAATCCTGCATTTTGACCAGCTTCTGCATATTTACATCCCCAATCTCAAGGTTGTAAATCAGAATATAATCAGTTACAAACGTCCATAACGTCAACTGAAGATAACTTCATTGTAACCTTACTCATTTCTCTTCTTGTTATTTCGTTCCCTAACAAATAATCCGCAGGATTAGCTGATTGGTCAACTATAACTCAAAGAGTAGCCAATTTGTTTGCAGCATCTACACTTGTGTAGGCAGCACTAACTCCAGCAATAGGTGCAACAGCAGATAATACTACTGCAGCTCCAGCAAAAACTGAAGTCATTTTTTTAACTAAGTTACTCATTATAATAAATAAGTTAACAAATAAAATAATTTCTAATTAAAGAAATTTTACTATCAGTTTGTATTAATTAAATTAACAAATTAAATTAACAAACGATAGGATTAAAGCCTTAACCCATAAAATTGTAAAACAACTTTGGGAAAATATCTACTATATATAATAATAAATATTTTTCCAAAGTCATTTATTTTCAATTAAACAAGAAATGACTTTTTAAAAAAATTTTTATATTTAAATTTTTCAAAAGATGTTAATGAACAAAAATAATTTTACCGTGTAATTGTATACTATATATTAGTAATTGCAACTAGCCGCAACAACATTTCACTTAATCTTCACAAATGATTTTTTAGCTTTTAGAAGCCCAAAAACATTAATCTTCACAATTTCTTCACATTAAAAAAATACTAAGAATTAGTATTTTTTTAATTAAATTAAATTATTACAAAAATAGAAAATATATTAAAAATATTTATTGAAAAAAGTAAAAAATATTTTTTAAATATATTTTATGATTCTGATACAATATCTGATAATGCCATAATTGGTTCCATAATTGCAACTGCAATTCATCAAACCACTATTGCAAGTAAAACTATAATAAATGGTTCTAATAATTTATTAATAACTGATATAGTATTATCAACTTGTTCATCATAAAAATCTGCAACTTTTAGTATTGTTTTATCAAGTTTGGCTGTTTGTTCTCAAACTTGTATCATTTGAACCATCATTTCAGGAAACAATTCATCTCAATCCAAAGATTCCCAAATTTTTATTCATTGCTTAACATCCTCCCTAAGAAGTAATATTCTTTGCTTATAAACATCATTTCAAACTGCATCAGAAACTATTTTTAATGATTCTATTATTGATATTCAAGAAGATATAAGTCAAGAAAATATCCTTGAAAACTTTGAAAGTATAAGAAGTTGATTTATTTTTCAAAAAACAGGAATATGAAGCTTAATTTTATCTATATTATACCTTCAATTTATAGTTTTTCACCATATTACAGTAAATATATAACAAAATATCACTAATAAAATTAATACATACCAATGATTTATAAAAAAGTCTGATACTGCCTTAAGAGTCTTTGTAGAAGTAGGAAGTTTACTTTCATCATCAAATATCTCTAAAAGTTTTGGAACAACTTTTACCATCATTACTCAAACTACTCATATTACAACAAACAAAATAAAAATTGGATACATCATAGCTGATTTAATCTTTCATGAGATACTAGAAACTTTTTCAATTTGTTCTGCTAATTCTAATAAAACTTCATTAAGTTTTCATGTTTTTTCTCATGATTTTATTATTCATACCTCAGATATTCAAAAAGATGATGGATACAAATCAATACATTCTGATAAATTTTGTCATAATTTTAGTTTGTCCCTAAAAACTCAAAGCATTTTTTTAAAAACTGGATTTTTTTCTTGATTTTCTAATACAGTCATTGATTTTACTAATCATATTCAAGCATTTATCATTGTAGACAAAAGACGATAAAATATTAACTTCTCTTTTACTTTTATCTTTTGTATTGAAATAATATAATCATTTATTTTTTGTCATATTGTTTTATATGAGTTTTGCATATTAAAATTATTATATATAAAAACTTTTATTCTTGAGATTTACTTACTCTATAAACTTCTTCAAGACTTGTTAATCATTTTAATGCTTTCATAACTCAATCTTGTTCAAGAGATACCATTCAATCTTTTATAGCCTGTCTATTAATATTAAAAGCTGACTGATTGTCTAAAATCATTTCTTTTACTCAAGGAGTTATTTCAAGTACTTCATACAATCATAATCTTCATTTATATCAAGAGTTCTCACATTCATCACATCAAACAGCTTTATAAAAAACAGGATTTTTTAATTCATCTTTAACTCTATTAGATAATTCTTTTTCAGAAGTAATACTTATGGCATTTTTGACATTAATTATAGTATCTTTTCAAAGTTCTTTATTTCATATAGGTTTTTTACAATTATCACACAATCTTTTTACAAGCCTTTGAGCTATTATAATATTAAATGATGCTGGAACAAGAAAGGCCTGAACTCACATATTCAATACTCTTGTAATTGTTTCTGCAGCACTATTTGTATGGATTGTAGACAAAACTAAATGTCATGTCAAAGATGCTTCAATGGCTATATCTACAGTTTCTTTGTCCCTCATTTCTCAAACCATTATTATATCTGGATCTTGTCTAAGAGCTGTCCTTAATCAGTATGCAAATGTATATCATATATCTGGATTAACTTGACTTTGACTTATTCAATCAACTTGATTTTCAACTGGATCTTCCAAAGTCATTATGTTAACATCTGGCTTATTTAAATCTGTAAGTGCAGAATATAAAGTTGTAGACTTACCAGAACCAGTAGGACCTGATGTCAAAATTATTCAATTAGGCAAAGATATTGCCTTTTTTATAAGTTCCAAATTCTGTCAAACGATTCACAAACTTGTTAGTTTTGGAATGCTTTTACTCTTGTCAACTATTCTCATTACTATTTTTTCTCAATTAACTGTTGGCAATGTAGACACTCTCAGATCAAGAGATTTTCAATCAATGGTTTTACTTATTCTACCATCTTGGGGAATTCTTGATTCATCAATCTTTAAATCTGATAATATTTTAAATCTAGCCACAATTCATTGATGAAGAAAATTTTGATACTCTAAAATTTCCCTTAAATCTCAGTCAAGCCTATACCTAAGTCTAACATAAGAAGTTAATGGTTCTATATGTATATCTGATGAATCCATAAGCACAGCTCAAAGAATAATGTAATCGCATATTTTAGGCACATTTTCTCAAGCATATACAAGTTCTTTCAGGCTATTTAAAATATCTTTATAGTCCATTTGTTTTTAATCAATTAATATTTCTTCTTCTAATTTTTCTTCTAATCATAAAACAGATTTAATATTTTCTAATATTAAATTATATTCAAGAATAGTTTTATATAAAGAATCTATATTATCCCCTTTAGATAGAGATGATTTAAACTTTTTAATATCAGTTGATATAGACTTAAGATAATCATTTGCTTTTAAAAATTGATTTTTAAGCAATATAAAGTCTCAGTTATCTTGTAAGTCTTTAATTTTTGAAAACTCAGAAATTTTTAAATCAACTTTTTTAATAGTATCTTCATAAGATTGAATGAAAGTTCTTATAAATTCTATCATTTTATAATTAGGTACTCCCCTTATATAAAACCTTAAACTAACAACTATTTCTAACTTTTCATATTTTTGTTTATCTTTTAAAAATTCGACAAGGCTACTTTCTTTAGATCTCTCTCACTTTAAATAATATCCTACTGGATATTCTCTCATAGTAATCGAATCTATCTCTATAATTTGATGATTATAGATATTATAATCTTTTACAATAGGAAGTTCTTCATATCATTTTTTATATTTGGAACCATTTCAAAAAAGTTTATTATAATCTCAATATAAGATGATTTTTCTTTTTTTAAATAAAAAATCATCATTAATTACTTTAAAATCACCATCATTAATTTCTATATTTCATACATTTCAAACATAATGTAGAAAATTTATTATATTTTCCTTAGTTCAAACTAACTTATAATTTATTGGTATATAAAAAATCTTAGATTCAGTAGGAATTGAATTTTTATTTCTTCAAACTTTACTATCCTTTTTTTGATATGGCACTATTTGATTTATTCATATAAATCAGTTTGTTTGTAAGTCAAATGTTTTAAATATAGATTCAATATAATTAATAAACTTAAAATCAGTTAACAAATTTTCATCTACAACTTTTGTTCATGGATTGTATGAAGGCAATATATTAGCTATTTTTTCCTTTCTAGACTTTTCCTTTCTTATTTTTTCCTCAACATCGTCATCTAATGAAGATAATTCATCCTCAGTAAAAGATAATAAATTATCATTTGTGAAGAAAAATCTTTCTTTCTCTTTTATAAAAACTTCAAAATCTGAATCAGTTTTATTAATAAAATTATCATTATAAAATCAAACTTTCATTTTTGAAAGTATTGAATCTAAAAATTCTGTTTTTGTGAATTTAACCTTTGTCTTTAAGGAATTAAAATCATTAAAACTAATTCATTGTTTTGTAACTTTTTCTGTATTATCTATAATTTTTCCCAAACTTTCTTTTTTTTCTTCTATTTCTTCATATTTTCAATAAGTATGAAAAAATCAAACAAAAACAAATATCATCATAAAAACCAAATTCAAAGCTAATGATATTATTATAGAATTTTTTTCTCTATCTCCTAATTGCATAACTATTTCTTTAATAATAAATTATCAGTATTATATTGTAATCTTAAATTAAAAGATGTTCTTTTAGTATATCACTGTTTTATTTTGCTTTCAGATGTAAATTTCTTTTGAGGTTCAATAACTGTAAACTTTCATTCTGATTTTTTTCTCAAAAAATTTAAAAAACTAGCAGCTATTGAAACAGATGTTCAACTTACAAGCATTTTTTCTGATTTACTTCAATCATATCAAACAATTTTATTTTCATATCAACGAGATAAAGCCTCACATTTTGCGGTAAAAACAAAATCACTATTAATATTAATACTATTGCAAGTTACCTTTCTTTTATCGTCTGATTCAAAACTATTAATTAATTTATCAAATTCTTCAATTATATCCATAGGTCTTAACCTATTTTTTGTTTTACTCAACAAAAAAGCTATTTCCTCTCATTCAAACCAATTAGTTGATGAATATACATTAGGTATAATATTTATAATACGACCAAACTGACTCTTTTTTAAATCATCATTTCTCACCTGCTCTTTATTTATAGCATAAGTAACAGAAGAACAAGAAGACTCTCAAGAACTGATATCTCACAAAAATAAATTACAAACTGGATTTAAAATCTTTGAATCAGATAAATCCTCTTTATCTTGGAGGTAAAAATATACATAAATCACTGAAAAGAATAAAAATAATAATAAATTTATTACTTTTAAAAAAGAACTAGTATGAATTGCATAAAAAAAGAAATCTCTTTGTTTTTCTTCTTTTAATTCCTCAATTTCTTTTTTTAAACCCTCATTTGAATTAAATTCTTCAAAAATATTAAGTTCTTCTTCTTTACCCTGAGGTTCATTATTTTCCTTATCTTTTAACATAATAAGATGTGTTTTTATAAAAATACTAACCTAAAATATAATAACACAAAAGAAAAACTAAGGCAAAAAAAAAACCTTTACATTATAGTTTTTTATTATATATAAAAATTATTCGATTTTTTTTCTCTTTAAAATATCAAAAAAGTCCTTGCTTGAAGCTATTTTTATATTTATATTTGAAGGAAAAGCATTATAAAATTCTTCTCACCATGAACTATTATAAATTCTATCATCTAGAAATATTACTATTCAAGTATCTTTTTTAGTTCTTATAAGTCTTCAAAATCATTGCTTTAATTTTATAATAGCTTTTGGAATGGCATAATCTTTAAAACTATCTTTAAAAAGACTACTTCTAGCTTGGAATACTGGGTCTGTTGGAACAGAAAATGGAAATTTATGAATAATTAAATATTTTAAACTATCTCAAGGTATATCTATTCACTCCCAAAAACTATCAGTTCATAATAAAATTGAGTTATCAGGATCTTCTAAGTAAAAACTTAAAAGTTTATTTTTACTTCATCAAATACTTTGGGCATAAAGATTAATTCACTGTTTTTTTAAATCATTATTCAATTCGGTATATATGTTTCTTATTATACTAAAAGAAGTTAATAAAGTAAGGACGTTTCATCTAGCTACTGAATAAAAAATCCTCAAAAAATTTATTATATTTTTTGAATTACTTTTTATACTTCATAAATCATTAGGAATAAAAAGTGTAGCTTGTTTATGATAATCAAAATCTGAATCAAAGCTAAAAAATTCAAAATTTTCTCATAAATTTAATATATTTTTAAAATATTCAAAACTATCCCCTATTTTTAAAGTTGCACTAGTAAGAAGTAAAGAATCTAAATTATCCCAAATATTATTTTTTAAATAATTTCAAGGGTTTAATAAAGTATAATCTAAAGAAACTCATAATTTCTCACTATAAGAAATCATGCATATATTATTTTTTAAAGATTTTTCATCTATAACTATTTTTATAATGTCAAACATATCTTGAAGTAGTCATTTCTCTCTTATAAAATCAAAATCTTCAATTATAGACAAAGTGTCTATAATGTCTAAAAAGACTAATTCAATTTTATTTATTAAACTTTTAAAATCTGTTTTATGAAAAAAATCTTCCTTAATAAGTACTACTTTGTATTTATTATCGTTTGAAACAACTGAATTAAGATATGAAAAAGAATAATCTAAAATCAACTCAATATTAGATAATAAATCTTCTTGTTTCTTTACTAGTTCTATTTTATTTAGTCCTTTTTTATTATAGACATCATTAATAAAAGAAAAAACCTCTTCTAGGTTATTTATATTAAAACTTTTCTTTAAACTATCAGTTATAGAATCATCTATATTATGTGCTTCATCAATAACCAAATTTTCTATGTTTCATAAAATAGAAGATTCTGAAACAAGGTCAGAAAACAATAAATTATGATTGATTATTACTATATTAGAATGCTCTAGCTTAGTCCTTGCTTTGTATAAAAATTCATAATCTTTATATAAGTTATCATCTCTAAGTATATAAAAACTATCTGAACTAATGTTTCTTAAAAATAAATACTCTTGTCAATGATAATTTAATTCATCTATTTCTCAATATTTAGTTTCTAGTAACCATAAAACGATTTTAGACAAAAAAGTAACCTTTTCAAAACTCAAATTGTCTAAAAAGAATTCTTCAAATAAATTCTTTATTCATAGATAATTTTTCTTTCATTTTAGTTTACAAAAGTCAAAATCTACATCTAGCTTGTCTAACAAAAACTTTAAATCCTTTTCAAATAATTGATCTTGTAAAGCCTTCGTTTTAGTTGAAATAAATACTTTTTTTCAATTTGAAACCGAATATATAATAGAAGGAATTAAATATGCAAAACTTTTTCAAAGTCATGTAGGAGCCTCTATTAAAGATTTCTTTCATTTATTAAATATATCTAAAACTTCTGAAGTCATTTTTAATTGATTATCTCTTTTTTCTAAAATTCAGATACTTTCATATATAGTAGACAAATCATTATAGACATAATCTTTATTTTTTATGTTGTCAATATTACTTGAATATTTTCATATATTTTTCAATATAACTTTTTCAAACTTTTCAAAATTATATTTTCAAATAAAATCTCAAAATAAATAAGACTTTATAAACTCAACATTATTATCACTAGACTTAGAAAAAACATAATAAAGTAACTCTTTTTTAGTTTTATTTAATTTTCTAAATTTTTCAACAAGTTTAGAAAAAAGTCTAACAGTAGCTTTTATATCATTTAAAGCTCTATGAGCTCAATCAAATCATATTCAAAAACTTTTACATAACGCCTCTAAATTAAGAGACTTTTCATTAATACATAAAAAGTTAGACAAAAAAAATGTGTCAATATAAATATTGTCTACAATATCTATATTATTGTTAACTAAAAAACCAATATCAAAGCCAATATTTTGTCAAAGAATAGGGGAGTCTCATATAAAATCAATTATTTTGTCTTTAATGTCCTCAATATATGGTGCTCATTTAACATCAAAATCACTTATATTTGTAATGTTTGTTGTAATACTTGGAATAGGAATAAGAGGATCAACAAAAGTTGAAAACTCTTCAATTATTTGAAAACTAACTTCGTCAAATTTTACCATTCAAACTTCTATAATTTTGTCATTATATTTATCAAGTCATGTAGTTTCTAAATCAATGGCGACAAACATATTTTTTTATATATTAAATAAGAAATATATTTTAGTATAATTAAGTTGTTTTATTGTCAACTTTATAATTTTTAAAAACAAGTTTGTCGTAAACAAAGAATTTAAGTAAAAATACAAAGCTAGTAACAAGAAATATGATAAAGAAATAATAAGAAGGGAAATAATAACTAAGTATATAAACTAGTAAATAATTAATTAATGAAAACGATAATAACGATATAGAATATTTAATCAACAATATAATAGAAAAATAATTTTTAAAAATTACTTTTAAAGACATTATAAAATTAACAATAGTGATTAATCATAATGATACAAAATATGAAAAATGAGCACTTAATCAAAAATTATTTATTAATAAATAGGTAATTCAGATATTTACTGAATATGTAAAACCTCATAATAAAAAGAATTTTACAAATTTTTTCATATAAATTTTGAAATTAAAAAAGTAAATATATAATAGATGTAATTATTTTAATACATATCTTTAGAGATGATTAAATTATTTAAATACATATTACTTATATTTTTTATACTAACAAGCCTAAATTATTCTTTAGCAACAAATGATAATGTTTATTATAATAATACTCAAATAAATATAAAAAAGGCAAAACTTTTAGAAAACTATGTATATAATCTAGATAAAAACTTAAAAAAGTTTAAAAACAAGTACAATATAAAAAGCGATAAAAATTTAGATCTAATTGAAAAAGAGTTATCTATAATGATAAAAAATCTAAAGAAAATACAAAAAGTTGAAATCAAAAAAGAAATTTCTGAGAAAATAATAAAAGAGATAATAAAAAGATTAAAAATTTTTACACCTAAACTAAAAAAAATACTAAAAACTAAAAAAAAGATTTTTGAATTAAATAATATAAAGATAAAACAAAAATACTTAAAACTATCTGACCTTTTATCTAAAAAAACCGAAAATATTATTTTTTCTTTATATAATACTATTAAAAATAAAAAAATTTATTCATTAAAAGATTTAAAAATAATAAAAGGTATAAAGAACTTAGTAAAGCAAAATAAAAATTTAAAAGATTTTAAAAGCAAAAAATTCAAAGATAAAAATGAAATGAAAAATGAATTATTAACAATTATAAAAAATATTAGAAGTGAGATATTAGAAATTAAGAAAGTTTTTAAAAATTAATTTGCTAAATCTAATCAAATTCTTTTAAATAATTCTTTTTTCTCTTTATAAGTAAGTTCCTTATATTCTCATTTGTCCAAATCTCAAATTTCTATATTTTCTATTCTTATTCTTTTTAATTTTTTTACTGAATATCATACAGCTTGACACATTCTTCTAATTTGTCTATTTCTTCATTCTTTAAGAATAATACTAAATTTTCATGCTGAAAGCCTTTTAATTTTGGCCTTTTTGGTATAACTTCATAAAATTAATAATCATCTAGACATTCTTTTTAAAGAATCATCATCAATTTTTCAAAATACTTCAACAATATATTCTTTTTCATGTTCATATCTAGGATGGATTAAATAATTTGTTAATCTACCGTCATTTGTTAATAATATGAGACCTGTTGTGTCTTTATCTAATCTTCATACAGGAAAAACTCTTTTATTTATGTCCACAATATCAATAATACTATCTTTTCAATTTTGAGAACATGTTGTTTCAATTCATCTTGGTTTATTAATTTTATAGTAGACAAATTCTTTTTGTTCTTTTACTACTTTATAATCTAACTCAACAGAATCTTTTCATTTTATTATAGACATTCAGATTGTTGCTATTTGTCAATTAACTTTAACAAATCATTTACGTATAAATTCCTCTGCCTTTCTTCTTGAACATACTCAAGACTCACTCATATACTTTTGTAGTCTCATTTTTTCTCATTCAGGTATGTCTAACTTATTGTCCATAATTATATTATTAGTTAGTAATAATTCTAATCTCATTAATTAAATCAATATTATGATTCTTTTTTACCTTCGTTTTTGCTAAACTAATAAGTTCTAAAAGATCTTTATAATTTCATCAATCATCACTCATCAAAAAATTTGCATGTATATCCGAAAAATAAGCTGATCATAATTTAAATCATTTTAGTCAAACTTGTTCTATTAAATATCAAGCTGATAAATCTTTAGATGGATTTTTAAAAAAGCTTCAACATGTATTTCATTTAGGTTGTTTATTTTCTCTAAAAAATATATTGTCCACTTTCTGTGGATATTTTTCTATCTTTTTAGACAAATCAAACTTGACACTAATTAGAAAGTATTTTCAAGTTTCTTTTAAAATAGAGCTTCTATAAGAAAAATTCATTTGTTTTTTAGACAAATATTCTATTTTTCAGTTGTCTAGATTCAAAACTTTAGCTTCTAAAAAATTATTCTCTGTTTCTAATCAAAAGCATCATGCATTTCAAAATACAGCTCATCATATACTTCAAGGCAATCAAATAAATCTATGCCATAAATATTGTTCATCGTCTTTTTCTAAAATACTTGCTATATCAGATATAGAATTTCAAGATAAACTTTCTAAGATTTGATTTTTTTTATCATAAATCCAAGAATTGAGATTGTTTTTTATAACTATTCAATCAAATTTCTCAAAAGAAAAAAGAATATTAGTTCATCCTCAAACAAATAATATTTTTAAATGATTTTTCTTTGAAAATTTTACGATGTCTATTATCTTGTCTACATCATTAATATAATTAAGCTCAAAATAATACCTAGTGAAAGCTCTAGTTTTGAAATTAGACAGATTAGTTATGTCTAGATTTTTTTTAAGTATGTCCATAATGTTATTTTTGGAAATATTTTTTTATTGCTTTTCATGTATAACTATTTTTACATTTTTTTATATCATCTACTGTTCAGCAGGCAACCAAATTTCATCACATATCTCATCATTCTGGTCATATGTCTATAATATAATCGGCATTTAATATTACATCCATATTATGTTCTATAATAAGTACTGAATTTCATTTGTCAACTAATGAATGTAATATATTTAAAAGCTTATTAACATCTTTAAAGTGTAATCAAGTCGTAGGCTCATCTAATATATAAAATGTTTTTGTTGTAGATCTTTTTGATAATTCAGTAGACAATTTTATCCTCTGAGCTTCTCATCATGATAGAGTTGTAGATGATTGTCATAATTTTATATATCAAAGTCAAACTTTTTCAAGTATAGACAAAATTTTTGTTATTTTAGGATGAGAAGAGAAAAATTCTAATGCTTCATCAACAGTCATTTCCAAAATATCTGAAATATTTTTTCATTTGTATTTAATTTCTAATGTTTCATTATTAAATCTCTTTCATTTACATTCTTCACATTCAACATAAACAGGAGGTAAAAAATGCATTTCTATTTTTTTAACTCAATCTCATTCACATTCCTGACATCTTCATTCTTTTGTATTAAAACTAAATCTTCAAGGCTTATATCATCTAAGTTTTGCGTCATAACTTTCTGAAAAAACTTCTCTAATAAAAGTAAAAACAGAAGTATAAGTTGCAGGATTTGATCTTGGAGTTTTTCAAATAGGGGATTGATCAATTATTAATGCTTTGTCAATATTTTCAATTCAATTTATAGATTTAAAAGCTCAAACATTTCTTTTAGCTCAGTTCAATTTATTAACTAAATAATTGGCAATTATATCATTTACTAAACTTGATTTTCAACTTCATGAGACTCAAGTAACAACAACAAAGTTAGACAGGGGAATACTTATGTCTATATTCTTTAAATTATTTTGTCTAGCTCAAACAACTGTCAAATAATTAGTTTTTTCCCTTTTAGTAGAAGATACTTTGTCTATATTTATATTCAATTTTTTGTCTAAATATGGTCATGTAATTGACTTTTCATTATTGACAATTTCGTCAAGATTTCACTGGGCAATTATAGTTCATCAGTTTCTTCATGCTCAAGGTCACATATCTATTATATAATCAGAAGCTCTCATTATTTCTTCATCATGTTCGACAATAATTAAGGTATTTCAAATGTCTCTTAATTTTTTCAAATTATTAATTAACATATCATTATCTCTAGGATGAAGTCAGATAGAAGGTTCATCAAGTACATAAATTATTCATTCTAACTTTACTCAAATTTGAGTTGCAAGCCTTATTCTTTGTGCTTCTCAACCTGAAAGAGTATTTGCTCTTCTTGATAAACACATATATCATAATCAAACTCAAGCAAGAAATTCTAATCTATCTTTTGTGTTTTTTAAAACTTTTCAAACCATTTTTGATTGTCAATTTGTCAACTTTAATTTGTCTAAAAACTTTATTGAATCAATAATATTTAAATCAGATAAATCTCATATATTTATATTATTTATATATACAGATAAACTTTCCTTTTTTAATCTTTTTCAATTACAATTTGGACAAGTTATTTCTGAAACATAGTCATCATAATGACCTTTTTCAGCTCATTTATCAAAATATCTTCTTTCCAGGGTATTAATTACTCACTCAAATCTAGAATTATATGATTTTTTCTCTCAGAATTCATCTATATAATTAATTTTATATACTTTATTTCAAGTTCAGTATAAAATTAAGTCTTTTTCTCTTTGAGATAATAATTTGTAGCTAATATTTAAATTTATATCATAATTTTTAGAAAGCTCTTTAACTAATGAAAAAAAGTATTCTCATCAAAATCAAGGAGCTATTACAGCTCATTCAAGCAAAGTTAAATTTTGATTAACAATAGACTCCTCTAAAAAAACCATTTTATTTCATAATCAATGACAAAACTCACATGCTCAAGAATGACTATTAAAAGAAAAAGATGAAATATTAAGTTCTTCAGGTATGTGATTACAGTTAGAACATACAAAAATATTTGAGAATTTCTTTTTATTTTTTCAATTTATGTCTACCTTTAGTTGTCCATTTCAATAATTAAATGCTAGTTCCAAACTATCTTTTAATCTTTTTAAATCTGGATTTTCTTGAGAATCTGAATAATTTTTTACTATTAATCTGTCTACAATAACATTTACATTTAATATTTCTTTAATATCATTAATTTCATCATTGACAGTAGCAATAGAACTAACTTCTTTTCAATCAGAATTTACTATAATTAATTCAAATCTTATAAATCATAAATTTAAAATCTCTTTTTTTATTTTTGTAATATCATTTTTATAATCATCAATAGATAATGGAAATTTTATTAAAAACTTTTCTCATAAATCAAATGAAGATATGTAATCAATTACACCATTTATTGAATCTTTCTTTATTATATTATTACACTTTATACACCTTCTTTCTCATATATTTAAATATAATAATTTATAATAATCTGAAATTTCTGTTATAGTTCATACTGTAGATCTTGGATTTCTATTTGTAGTTTTTTGATCAATAGAAATTGTAGGAGACAATCAAACTATTTCATCAACTTCTGCTTCTTCTTTCATTCATCAAATAAACATTCTTGCATAACTAGAAAGACTTTCTAAATATTTTTGTTGTCATACTGAATAAATTGTATTGAAAGCAAGTGAAGATTTTCCTGAGCCAGACACTCAAGTAATAACAGTCATCTTATTTTTAGGAATTTTAACATCTATATTTTTTAAATTATGAGTTTTTGCTCAATATACTTCTAAATATTTTGACACAAATTAAAATTAACAAAATAAACATAAATATTATAATACTAATTTTTAAAATCTAATCAAAAGATTTTTTTTAGTCAGAAGCAATTACCAATCAAATAATATTTTTAAATCAAACCTCTTTTAAAATTTTAGAAATTTCATTTATAGTAGTACCTGTAGAAATTACATCATCAACAATTATGACAGTTTTATTTTTATAATTGTCTATAATGTCTAGTTGTTTCTTGTTTATTTTAAAAGAATTTTGTAGATTATTGATTCTATCTATTTTAGATAATTGACTTTGTTGTCTAGTATGCTTTGCCTTATATACAAGATTTTTATTAACATTTATTCATGTATTGTAGGAAATTTGTTTAGAAATAATGTATGATTGATTATATCATCTTTTAAACCTTTTAAAAAAGTGAAGAGGAGTTGGAATAATAATATAATCTTCATTATTAAAAAAATCTATATTTTCTTTTAATTTTTTAGACATTAAATCTCAAAAATCAGTGAATATATCCTTTTTATTATAAAATTTTCAATCTTTTATTAATTTATTTATTATCTTAATTTTGTAATGGTATAATACTATAATTTTATCAAAAAATATATTATCTTTACATTTACCATGAACATTAAACTTATAAGAAGTTTCTTTACAAATATAACAAATAGAATTAAAACTAGGTATTTTCTTTGAACACTTTTTACACAAAAAATGTCACTCACATTTACATAAGTAACATTTTTTAGGAGCTAATAAATCCTTTAATAAATTAATCAATTTATCTAACATAAACTTCATTTATAATAAATCTTTTTGATCAATCACTATTTCACGCACACCGAGGACTACTAGATCAACCTAGAGATATTATTGATGTAGAAGAATCTACCCGATGATTTACCACACCATTTGATGTCCAAGATATATTCCGATCAGTAGTTTTATGACCATTATTAATACAAGGATCATCACTGAAACCTGTCCAAGTTTTTGGTCATGGAACTCATCATAAATCATCTACCTGGATATCTACTGATTCTAATGAATTATTATGACGATTTCATCATCAACTAGGATACCAAGACCGAGAACAATCTCACCAATATCAACTAGTTATTTGTGATATAAGATCTGAAATTGTAGTATGAGTTCAACAGAATCAAGTTTCATCATATTGAGTTACTTCAAATTTATCATAATATATTCAAAATTTCTTTCATTTATTTTCTTCTCAAGCTCTAGTATAAACTGCAACTAATTCATTTCAGGTAATTGCTCTTGTTTTATTTACTGTTTTAATGTCGGTATATCAAATTCAATATTCATAAGCTCTTATTCTCGTCCATCATCATCAATCCATTTCCATATCACAGTATACTTCTATCTTTGAAACTCAATCTGGACTTATTGTATATAATCAACTTCACTGATTACTTCAAGGATATCATAAAATTTCTTTACATGATGAAAAGTATACACTCTCAAATCTTCAACCTAATTTATCATTTATATAATTAATTCAATACAACTGTAATTCATCTGCATTATCTATATCTATTTTTAATAATTCTTGATAATCTTCATGTGAAAATAATATTGTTCAAAGCATTGAATCTTGTAGCTTCTTTACTAACGGTTTTAATGTTGTTGGGGTTCTTGGTAATGTTACTCATGTATAAACAAGAACTGGCTGAAATGAAAAACTTCATACTGTTGGAATATCTAAATTTGAATATGATTCAGGTACTCATGACTCTCAATTATATATTATTTTATCTCATACATTTAATACATTTGTATCACTTGTGTCTGATAAAATTAAACTTGGAATTGCTACTACATAAACTATTCATCATGTTGATGTATGTACTATTTGTCAATTATAATTTCATTTCACATATGGAATTATTTCTGTTGTTACCACTGCATGTGTTTTGTCAAATATTGCTGGTGACGATACATTTACTTTTGTTCATTCTAATATTGCTCATACTTGGTATGATTTTCTTGTAGATGATATTGAAAATGTATACTCATTACCAAAAAGCGGATCTAACGGAACTTTATTTAATCTTCATACATTATCAAGTGTACTTCTTCAAAATGTTCATTGTTTAAATAGTGTTCATCATGAATAAGTTATATTTTTAGGATTTGTTGGTTCTGGAACTACTCATCTTTTTGTAAGTGATAGTAATACACTATTTTCTATTTGTTTGACATCTGAGGCTCTTGTTGTATCTCTCGCGTCTTTTGAATATCAACTAAAACTTAAATAACCTATTGTTCATAATATTGATAATATTGATATTACTACTATCAATTCTATTAACGTAAATGCTTTTTTTCCAACTTTTTTTAACATAAAAATATTTATACAAATAAAATAAAATAAAATAACATAACTAATATATTAATTTTTTATAAAAATCAAATATATCAATTGTACAAAAATCATATTTATGGGTTTATTGGATTTACTTGCAAAGAAGTATCTATTGTATCTATTCATTTATCTCATAAAATAATTATATTTCAAGAACTATCTTCATATATAGATATTATATTATCTGACTTTAATTTATTTGCTCAAGCATCTGCTTTACCATAGTGTGTCCAAGTTGTTCAATCATATCTTCAAACTCAAGAATTTGTTCAAACCCAAATATTATTTGAACTATCTTCAAATAAATATAATATTTTGTTTGTATATAATCAATTTGATGAATTAGAAGAATTAAAAGGTTCTAACCAAGTTGTTCAATCATTATCAAGTATTCAAATTCAATCATTTGTTCAAAACCATATTTTTAATGAACTATCTTGAAAAATATAATTAATTTCATTACCAGGTAATTTATTTCAAGTATTTTTATTTCTATAATTAATAATATTATCTTCATATTTAAGTGGTGTAGAACTAACATAAACCATTTTATCAATTCATTTATTACTTATTCACATCCAAATATTATGTAAAGAATCTTCAAAAATTACATTAACCTTATTTGTTGATAATGAAACTGATTTATTATACATATCCCAAGATCTTTCAACAAATGGTGTAGTTAACTTATTTTTAGATCAAATCCAAACAATTTTATTATTAGAAGTATTAATATATTCAATATCATTTTTTCAAAAATCTATTTGTTTATTAGTATAATCTGACCATGTAGACAAATCAGAAGATACTTTATTAATTCATTTATCTGTTAAAATCCAATAATTTCAAGATAAATCTTCAGTAACTAAACTTATTTTATTATTAATTAAATTAGAATTACTTTCATTAAATATTTGCCAATTTGTTGAGTCAAAATAAGCAACACCTTCGTTAGTTCAAAACCAATAATTTCACTTTGAATCTTTAAAAATAACACTTATATGATTTCAAGGCAAGTTAAATAAGATATCAAATAAATATGAATCTCATCATCATCAAATATTTTCTTCAGTAACTATTTTTTCAATTATAGTAGCAATATAATTTAGTCAATCACAATCTACATCATAATTTAATTTAAACTTTATTGTATTACAAGCTAATAATTTAGCTTTATAAGAAGGTAATGAAGTATTTATTTCTAAAGATTTTAAATTTGATAACAAAAAATCATTAGAAGTAATAATCGATCAAGAATATGCTTGTTTTAATTTTTTTAAAAAATCTACTTGAGAAAATCCATTTTCTAAATCATCTAAACTTCAAGAGAAAACAACCAAATTATTTGTAGAAAAATTAAAACCACCTTTTGTATTAAATTTACTAACTTTATATGAATCTGGAAGATTTGAATAATTATTATAAACAAAATTTCAATTATTTACTATATCAACTAAATTAAGAGAATTTAAATCATTTGTAGTAATTGATGGAACTGTAAGAACATAATCTAATGATCAAGTAGAAACTTTTGATAATAATCAATTATAATCTCATATAACATAAGCCTTAGCTATTGATTTTTCAATAGCAGCATTAACAGTATTATAATTAAAAGAAAAACTTTCAGTTCATTCTAAAACTGAAGCTAATTCCATTTGAGATGAATTGTTTAAAATAGAATAAGAATATTTATTGTCAAATAAGGGATCTATAGGCAAAGAATTCAAAACTCTAACATTTGTAAATACAGAGTCTCAAAATGTTCATTGTTTCCATACTGTAACTCAATCATAAATTATATTTTTTGAATTACTAGGCTCAGGATAAAATCATGTATCGAAATAGTATGACTCCAAAGAAGATTTAATACTTTTCATATCAGTAATTCTAACAGAATCTCTAGCATCTTTTGAATATCAAACAAAAGAAAAAAAAGATATCGTAGCTAAAATAGCTAATATAGAAAGAGATATCATCAATTCTGATACAGAAAATCAAAAAATGGATTTATTTTTCATAATAAATTCTTAAGTTATAAGCTTTTTTTAACTACTTCTAATACTATTCAAGATAATCAAGGTTCATTAGAAATTCTAAGTAATTGTAATCTTAGTTTTTCTCATAAATTACTTTCAAGTTTTTTCCAATTAATCATATTTTTAACAAGTCTAGAAGCGATTGCTGGGTTAATTTTATCTAATTCTAATACCTTATCAGCAATAAACTCATATGATTCAGGTTTATTAAAAATAACAGGATTAAGCATAGAAAAACTGTTAAACAAAGCTCTTACTTTATTTGGATTAGTAATATCAAACAATTTATGCTTTGACAACTTTTTAATATTATCTAAAGTATTTTCTAATGGACTAGTAGCTTGAACAGAAAACCATTTATCTATAGTTATTGGATCAAAATTCCATTTATTATAAAAGTCATCTAAAACTTCATCTCTTTCTTTACATTCAATTTTAGATAAAATTGAGAGAGCCGAGAATGAATCTGTCATATTATTTGAATCAAGATAAGCTTTATATACATTAGAAGGTCAATTTTTAAAACTGATATATTCTAAACAAACATTTTTTAATTTACGATTTCAAATATCTTCAGAGTCTATTTTATAATCTATTTTTTTTTTCAAATTATCATAAATTTTTAAAAATTCTACTTCAAATTCTTCAATTAAACTAGTAATTAAATATTTTCTTGCTTCAAATATTTTTTGTGGATTTATATTTTTTCATATTTTATCTGCTATTAAAGTCTCAGATGGCAAAGTTATACATTCTGCTTTAAAAGAATTTCATATAGTGTCATCAATTAAAATAGATTTAAAAGAATTTTTAAATAAATCATTTAATTCATAAACTCAAGAATTAACAATATTAACTAATAATTCAGTAGAAAAATTTTGCATAGCATTAAATCTATTGAATTCATTACTATCATTTTCTATTAAAAATGAGTATTTTTCGAAACTATAATTATAATTAAGTATTATAGGTGCTGAAAAATCTCTTAATAAAGAGGGAACTGGCTCATTTTCAATATTATTAAATTCAAATTTTTCTTCTTCCTTTGTTAATATTATTATATCATTTTCAAGTTTTATTTCATCACCAGAAGAATCAATTAATCAAAATTTTATTGGTATAATAAAAGGATTTTTTCTTTTTTCTCACTGTCTAACGGGGCAACTTTGTTTAAAAGTAAGTGTATATATTTTTTTCTCAGCACTAAAATTTGATGAAACATCAACTATTGGTGTTCAAGCTTGATCATACCAAGTTTGAAATTGTGATAAATTCATATTATTAGCATCTTGCATTGCATTTAAAAAATCTTCAGTTGTAACCGCTTGTCAATCATGTCTCTCAAAATATAAATCCATTCATTTTCTAAATCAAGATTTTCATAAAATTGTTTGATACATTCTTACAACCTCTGCTCATTTTTCATAAACAGTCAAAGTATAGAAATTACTAATCTCTTCAAAAAAACTAGGTCTTATTGGATGAGACATAGGACTAGCATCCTCTCTAAATTGATAATTACAAAGATACCTAACATCTTCTATTCTTTTAGTCGATTTAGAATGCATATCTGCTGAAAATTCACTATCTCTAAAAACAGTTAATCACTCCTTTAAACTTAATTGAAACCAATCTCTACAAGTTACTCTATCTCATGTCCAATTATGAAAATATTCATGTCATATAACTCTTTCTATATAAATATAATCTTTATCTGTAGCCGTTTCTGGAGTAGCAAAAACCACAGCTGAGTTAAATATATTAAGTCATTTATTTTCCATTGCTCCAGAATTGAAATCATCAATTGCAACAATCATAAATAAATCCAAATCATATTCTAATCAAAATCTATCTTCATCCCATTTCATAGCTCTTTTTAAGGAAGCCATAGCAAAATCACATCTATTTATATTATGTGGTTCGGTAAAAATTCTAAGAGTAACTTCTTTTCATCTAAAAGTAGTAAAACTACTTTCAATATAATCTAGTTTTCATGCTACCAAAGCAAATAAATAAGAAGGTTTTTTAAATGGATCTTTCCATAAAGCATAATGTTTTCCATCTTCTAAATCTCAAGATTCAATTAAATTTCAGTTTGATAATAAAACAGGATTATCTTGTTTATCAGCTATTATTTTTGTTGAATAAACACTTAAAACATCTGGTCTATCTAAATAATATGTCATATTTCTAAATCCCTCGGGCTCACATTGAGTACAATAAATTCAATTAGATACATAAAGTCATTCAAGGGAAGTGTTTTTATGAGGATAAATTTTTGTAACTATTTTTAATTCAAAAGTATCTGGTAAATCATTTAAAAATAAAATAGTATTATCTTCTATAAGTTCTATATTAGAATCAATTTCTATAGATATTTTTTTTCAATCTAAAAAAATACCTATTATATCTAAGTTATTTCAATTTAATTTCAAAATATTATCTTCTTTAGAATTGATATTTTTATAAAACTTTGATTCATTAGTAACTAATGTATAGTCTTTTTTTAATTCATAAGTTAAATCTATAGATTCTACAAAATAAGAACTAACTTTATAATCTTTTAAGTATATTGTTTTGTTTTTCATTTATATTAGTTTAAATTTTTTAAAGATTCTTTTCTTAGTTTAAAATAACTTAGAAAGAATATAAGCGATTCTAAAAATAGAATAACTCAAAATGTTAAAAAATCAAAACTTGTTATATAAAAAAAGTAAATAACTGATATTATATTTATTAAATAGGTAAATATATAAATAAAAAAGTAATCTGTTATATATTTTATATTGTATAAATAAGTAAAAATAATCATTGAAAAAGAAATTATATAAGACAATATTATAAATAAATTTGCCTTAAATTCTAAAAAAGGGAAATATTTAAAAAATAAGTAATAAACAATAAAAATAAATGAATATATTGAAAAAAAGAAACATAAATAATTTTGATACTTTTTATGTATAAAAAAATTAAAAAATATTCAATAAAATAATATTAAAAGCAAAAAATAGTTTATTCAAACTAATACTAAATAAAAACTTGAAAAAATTATTGAAACATATATGAATATAATAGATAAATACTTGAGTATAATTTTATTTTTATTAAAGAAGCTTACTTTAAGTAAAAAGTAATAAATAAATATTCATAATAAAAATCAAATTACAGAAATTACTAAATAATTATTTCATAGTAAATCTTTTGTATAAAAAGAGAAAAATCAATATATATATACAAAAAAATATGCTATTAAAGGAGAATCACTAGATTCTTTTTTTAATATTGTTTTATAATTGTATATACTAAGTATAAAAAATACTATTATAAATATTTGATTTATAAAATCTAAAAAAGTAAATATATGATTTCAACTAGTAAATCATAAGATGTAAAAAACTAAATAATAAAGAGAAAAAAGTATTGTATTTATCCTTATAAAATCTCTAAACAAAAGAAATTTATTTGTTATAAAAAACAATAGTAATATAATAAAACTTATAAAAAATATTAATACTTCAAAAGAAAAGTAACTAGAACTTTTAAATATAAAATAAAATGATAAATAAAAAGATATAAATCATATATAATAGAGATAATCTTTAAAAAATTTTACAAAAAAATTATATATATATTTTATGGAAAAATCTTTTATAGATTTTGATTTTTTTAACTTTTTAGTATCCAAAAAAGATATATTCAAAAAAAATACAAAGAAAAATATTCAAATTAGAAAAAAAAGAATTATTTCTATCCTTAAGTCAGAAAAAAATGATAACTCATTAAAATTTAAATTATTTTTTTTTGATAAATTATAAAATAAAAAAAATATTGTTGAAAAAATAAGTGAAGTTATAAGCAGTAAATATTTCATATATATTTTGAAATATTAAAAATTAATACTTCAAAATATAATTATAAAATAAAAAAATACAAAATTTAAAATTAATAATAATATATTTTTTGATAAACTTATAAGAATATACAATATGAAAAGCATTATAAATAAATACATTCATTCATAGTTTATATTTTTTGAAAACAAATTTATATATAAAATAAATACAATAATATATATAAAAAGTGTAGTAAATATAAAATTATTTATTTCCTTGAAAAAATTTTCTATATTATTAATTATAGTTTTAGTTGATTTTAAAATTTTTGTATAAGACGATACATATCATTTTTGTCTTGCTGTTAATATAGCAATATTTTGTTTTATTACTTTTATTTTTAGTACATTTTTTTCGTATTCTTTTTTATCATAAAAATATAATGAGATTTTCTTAAAAAATCAAAATTTATTTTGCTTTAACCTATTTTTATATTTAGAAAGCAATAATAAGTTCTTCATATAAGAATAAGATGTTTTATCAACTTCTTTTTCTTTTTCTTTCTTAATTTCTTTTTTAACTTCTTTTTTCTTAAATTTATTTAATAAAGACTTAAAAAGAAATTTTAAATCTTTATTTCTTTCAACAAATTTAGTATGTGATCAAGTCTTTTTTAATAATTTATTTGTTTCTTTTAATAAATTTTTTATTTTTTCATCTTTAGTATTTTCAAGCCTTTCTAATTCAATTTTTCATATTTTTATTAATGCTAGTTCTCAAATGGTTTTAAGTTTTGATATATTAGTTATTTTTTTAAACTTTAACAAATTATTGTAAACTTCATTTAATTTAAATTCTTTTTCAGAATCTATATTATAATTTTTTTTATCTTTTAAAATATTTGATAATTTTTTTAGAACCAAATCTATTAAATGATAATTACTTTCTAACTCTTTTTTTAAATGAAAATCTTGTAAATTAACATCAGATAAAGAATTTACGGCTTTTTTTATAACTTTTTCTGAAATTTTTTTTGATTCATTATGAATTTTATATTGTTGTTCAAGATCATTAACAATCTGTTTTTTTTCTTCAGTGCTTATATTAATATCTCACTCTTCAAATAATTCAATAATATTATATCATAATCATTTTAGTTTAATAAAAACTTTTAATATATCCTTTCAAATAACTTTTCATCTTCTTTCTTGACCTTTAATTTTTGCTAAAAAATAAAACTTTTTTCATAGTATATCTTCATTTGAAAATTCTTCCACACTTAAAATATAATATCATTCTTTGTGGAATTTATTTTTAACTATATTTTCATTTTCAGCATCAACAACAAACGTATATTTTTTTTGTCATTTTGAAACTGCTACCTTAAATTTATTCATACAAAGTTTATTATTTTTTTATGATATTTTTTCTTCTTTTTGTAATAATCTTTTTTCAAAAAAATCTACTATTCAAGCTTCTTGAAGTTTAGGTGTTTCTAAAGAAGCAATATAACTATTAAAGTCTGTTTTTAATTCTTTTAAATCTCATAAAGTTTTATTAGATAATTTTTCTTTTTCTACTAAAAATTCACCATTAGATAAATTATCTTGATTTTCATTTAAATTTCAATTATTTTCATTAATATTTTCTGTATTTATATTTTCAAAATGAATTGTCATAATATTATAAATTATGTAATAAAAATGAGAAAGAATTAAGCTCTTTCTTTTTCTTTTCTGCTTCTTTTTTTGTCATTCAATTTATTATAGAAAAATTATTTTTTTTAATTTCTTCTAAATTTTTAATTTCAACATTATTTACAAATAATATTAAATCAGAATACACTCATTCTATTCAATTTTCATCTAATACTTCCAAAGAATTTAAAAATAAAAACTTCTGATTGTCTGGAATACTTAAATTTTTTATAATTGTTTCTATCATTTTTCTTTTAGATTTTATATTCTTCTGCTTTTTTAATAATTTTAATAACATAATTAGAATTTTTAAATTTATATTCTATTATATTTTAACATATATAATTTATTTATTCAAATTTAAGCTTATAAATAAATATTTAATTAATTATAATTATTATTAGTATTAATTAATTTTGTTAAAATTTTTTTTACTTATTATAAGCTAACTTTAAAAATTAATTAATATTTACATGTTAATAAATAAAAAAATATAGCTATTTTAACAAAATATTTTAAATATTTACTTTTTTTTTACATAAAAATAAAATAAATATTGATTTGTTTTTTTTACATAAAAACTTATATTAAAAAATGTTAAAATTTTATTTTTGTTATTGTTTAATTAAATGGATAATGTTAAAAAACCTAATACTTTTATACATTTTTTAATAGTTTTTTTGACAAGTTTTATACTATGAGGTTTTTTTCCTTTGTTTCAAGCTAAAAATAATGTTAATAACTATGATAAATCATCTGAAATTCTTGAAAATAAAAATAGAGATGACTTGAATTTGCAAAAATTTTGGACAGTTTATGATTTATTAAAAGAAAAATATTATAGTAAATGATCTATAAAAAAAGATGATTTAATGGATTGAATTATTTCCTGAATGGTAAAGTCTTTGGGAGATAAACATTCTAGTTATATGTGAATAGAAGAAACTAAAAAATTTAATGAAGTTTTGTCATGAGATTTTGAATGAATATGAGCTGTTGTTGAAAAAGTTGAAACATGAATAGAAATAGATATGGTTTTAAAATGATCTCCTGCAATAAAAGCCTGAGTTAGAAAATGAGATATTATATTAAAAGCTAATTGAATAGAATTAAGAGAACTTAGTTTAACTGAATGAGTAGATAAAATAAAATGACCTGCATGATCTCAAGTTGTTTTATCAATACTTAGAATTTGAGAAAAAGATGTTTTAGATATTAATGTTACAAGAGATAAAATAAATATACCAACTGTTGATAGTGAAATTATTATAGATTGAAAAAATAAAAAAATTTGATATATAGCTTTAAATATGTATTGAGACAATACATCTAAGGATTTTAATTTAGAACTTAAAAAAATGAAAGAAGCTGATGTAGCTTGATTAATTATAGATTTAAGAGATAATTGATGATGATATTTACAAGCAGCAGTAGAAGTTCTGAGTAATTTTATTAAAAATTGAGAAGTATTAGTAAAAACAAAATATAGAGAAGTTTTTAATAATATAGTTTACAAGAGTCTAAATGATTGAGATATTTTTGATAAAAAAATAGTTATTTTAATAAATTGAAATAGTGCTTCAGCCAGCGAAATAACAGCCTGAGCACTTCGTGATTATTGAAAAGCTATATTAGTTGGTGAAAAATCATATGGTAAGTGATCTGTTCAAGAACCATTTTTACTTTCTGATTGAAGTTTGGTTAAATTAACAATTGCAAAATGGTTTACTCCAAAAAATGTAAATATTGATGAAGAATGAATAAATCCTGATATTAAAGTTGAATTTACTAAAGAAGATTATGAAAATCTTTATGATAGACAATTAGAAGAAGCTAAAAAAGTACTTTATGACTTTATAAAGTTAGATTCTTTACAGCTTACTATTGATAAATATAGTAAAAAACAAGAATTAGAAAAAAAGGAAGAAAAATAGTTTTTTAACTTTAATAACTATGAATTATAAATTAGTAACAAAATTAATTATTTATAAATAATTAATTATTAGTATTCTTTAAATAAAAATAATCTTTAATATAAATAAAATATGAATTTTGATAATCTAAAAAAAACAGATAAAGTTTGTTATGACTTTATTCAAGAAGAGATACAAAGACAAGAAACTAGTTTAGAATTAATTCCTAGTGAATGTATTGCTAGCTTGTCTACAATAGAAGCATTATGAAGTCCATTTACTAATAAATATAGTGAATGATATGCTAAAAAAAGGTATTATTGATGAAATGACATTGTAGACAAAGTTGAACTTCTTGCAATTGAAAGAGCTAAATTAGCTTTCCCTTGAGTGGCTCATGTTAATGTACAAGCTTATTCAGGTAGTCCTGCGAATATGGCTATTTATAACGCAATTTGCGATGCATGAGATACAATACTTTGACTTTCTTTATCTCAAGGTTGACACTTGACACATTGACATAAAGTTTCAGCTAGTTCAAAATTTTTTAATGCTATTCAATACTGATTAAATAAAGATTGATATATAGATTTAGATGAAGTTGAAAGATTAGCACTTGAACATAAACCTAAGCTTATAATTGTTGGTTTTACAGCTTATTCTAGAGAATTTCCTTTTGAAGAATTTTCTAAAATAGCCCAAAAAGTTTGAGCTTATTTAGTAGCAGATATTTCTCATATATCTTGACTTGTTGTATCTTGAGCACATAAGAGTCCAACTCCATATTGTGATGTTGTTATGTCAACAACACATAAAACATTAAAAGGTCCTAGATGAGCTATAATTATGGTTACAGAAAAATGATTAGAAAAAGATCCAGATTTGTCTATAAAAATAGATAAATCTATTTTTCCTGGTTTACAATGATGACCACATAATCATCAAACATTGGCTATTGCTGTTGCTTTGTGAGAAGCAATTAAACCAGAGTTTAAGGAAATGAATTTTGAAATAATAAAAAATGCTAAATATTTGGCAAGTTGTTTAATGTGGTATTGATTTGAAATTGCAACTAATTGAACAGATAATCATTTAATTTTAATGTGAGTTTGAAAATGAAGGTGAGTTTTTATGCAGGAAGCTTTAGATAAAGCATGAATTACTCTTAATAAAAATACTATTCCAAATGATCCTTGTAGTGCTTTTTATCCAAGTTGAATAAGAATGGGAACACCAATTATGACTATGAGATGAATGAAAAGTGAAGAAATGAAAAAAGTTGCTGATTGGATAAAAAGAGTTTATGATATAGTTTCAGAATTTGATTATAGAGAAACTAAAGAGGAAAGAGTAGAGGAATTAAAAAAGTTTTATAATTTTTTGGAAAATAATAAAGATTTAGAAAAAATTAGAGAGGAAGTTAAAGAGTTGTGTTTAAAATTTCCGATATATAAAAATACCTAGAAATTTCTAGGTATTTTTATTATTTTTTTTGGGGGGTAATGGGGAAGAATAATAGTTTAGTTTGTTTATATTTTTTCATCTGTTACTTCCATAGGACTAAGAGATACTATGAACTCATTATTATTACCTAATCTAAAACCTGTATCTATAAAATCTTTAGTTTTTCATTCTCAAAAAATAGATTCCCAATCTTCGTCAAAATATTCTATCCAAGATTCTATATTAGCAGAAACATCTAAGTTAATTTTATCAGTTTTCCAATCTCAAGATATTAAATCATTTATTTCTATAAAATAACTATTCTCTAGTCCATTTTCTCAAAAAACAATTTTATCTCATTCTATATGTATTTTAGTTACATCTATTCAGTTTATTGTTCTATTATTTCTTGATGCAATTGGATTTATAGTGTTTTTTAGCCAATTTAAAAATCAATATTTAGCATCTTGTGTTGAATTTAATAGAGTTATTAAATAAAACTTTCAGTTATATTTTAAATAAGGAGAAGAATCTTTATAGTGTACAGTTTTTATTTCTTTTTCTTCATTTCATTCTTTTCTTTTATAAGTTTTGATTCAATCTTCATGCTTCTTTAAAATATTTAATAATTCATCTATATTTCAAGAATTATATGCTTCTTTTACTTCTCAATCAAATTTACCTAAATCACTATTTTTTGAGACCATAGATAATCATCATAATACAATTCAAGCTCACATTCAAAGTAAACCTAATTTTTTACACCATTTTGAGAAAAATGGTAGTGTTCACTTTCATAAAGCTTTTTTAATTCATTTTTCTGAAAAATGTTTTAAGATAAAACCTCAAGTTCATATAGCTAATCCAGTTTCTAACATATTTTCTTTATCAGTTGAAAATCATAAAAATGAATTAAATGAACTCATATGTTGAAAAATTAACATATCCATTATTTTTTGTTTATATATTTCAAAAACTATCATATCATCATCACTAAATATTTTTTCTTTTTTATTATTTATAAATATTTTTTCTGCATAATTTTTCAAATAATTTGATGAAACAAAATAGTTTGAAGCATCATTTCAAAAAGATAATATTTTACTTATAAGATAAACTAAAATTGGTAAGTTTATAGAACTTAAATTATCTAATTTATTTCATCACATAGTTGAATATAAAGCTAAAATCCATTTATAATTTAGTTTACTTTTAAATATAGTTTGTTGTTGTTCATTTAATCAAACTTTTCTATTCTGTAAAAAATCTTTTCATTCTAAATATTCTTTAAATTTATATATTTTAGAAAAATCTTCTATATCTTTATTATTTGTTAATCCTAATTTTTGTTTCATTTCTTCCTCACTTTTTCAATTATTTTCTCATTCTCAACTTCTTTGTAATAACGCATTTATCAAATTTTTTGAAAATAAATTTTCTTTCATTTCTTTTGTTTCAATTCAGTTTCAAAAAAATCATTTTATAGAAGAAATATAAGTTTCTAATCATTTTTTACCAGCAAACATTTTTATATTTGTTAAAGCTGGAATAGTTTTTATATATAAAATAGATAATTCTTTGAAAGTAAGTTTTTTATAATCAAAGTCTCAATCATCCAACATTCATAGGATTTTATTAAAACTACTTTTTTCTCCTTCTCAAAACTTTTCTTTAAAAAATTCTTTATTATTTTCAAAAATATTTCTTACTATTTCTTTTGAAAGTCATATTCTAAGCAAGTTATTAACATTTTCTGAAGAAAATGCTTCTGAAACTTTCTCATATTGTTTTTTTAGTTCTTCATTATCTTTTGATTTTCATAAAATTTTATCTTTAAAACTTTGGTTTTCTTTTTTAGCTAAGAAATATTCATAAGTTATATTTTCTAATCAAGTATAAATTTCTCGTTCTCAGGTATTTTCTTCTAGTTTTACTCAAGATAGAGAAACAAGTAATCAAGCTCAAACTCTATAATAATAGTCTGATTTTTCTACTCTTGTATCAACTCAAATATTATTACTTTCAGTTGTTTCAGGGGTATTCTCTTCTGATTCTTCACTTTGATTATCATTATTTTCAGGTGGTTCAGAGCTATTTTCACTTGTTTCAGAAGAAGTTTCATTATTACTATCCTCTTCTTTTTTAAAATAATCTAAACCTATTTTTCAAGATATAATTCAAAAAAATACTCAAACAGCTGTAAAAAATCCTTTTTTTTCTGAAACTTCTCAAAATTTATCATAAGCAAAAGATATTTTTTTAAAAAAATCCATAATATTCCTTCATCAAGGAATATATCTTTCTATAAAATTTTTTCCCTCTTCAGAAGCTCTTTCAATAGTTTCATCTTTAATATCTTCAACTTTTTCCATTGCTTGATCAACTATTCCTTCTTTTTGTTTTTTAAATTTTTCTAAATCTCATATTTGATGTTTCAAAAACTCATACTGCTTATTAACTTGTCATTCTAATTTTTGAAGTTGAGTATCAACTTCTTCTTTTTTTGAAACTTTTTCAAGTTCTTTTTTTATTTTTTCCCAATCATAACCTTCATCTTCGAATTTTTGTTTAATTTCCTTTTCATTTCATTTAAAAATATCTATATTATTCATAATTTTATATTTTTATATAATTAATTATAAATATTTTATCATATTTATTTATAATTAACAAAAAAAGTGAAGATTCTTCTTCACTTTTTTTATCTAAATATTAAATCAATTATATTATTATAAATATCTTTTAAGATTTAAAATATAATTTTCAATAAATAAATCAACCATAAAACTTGGATCATTTAGTTCATAAATTGCTAAAATTGCGTTTATATAGTCTCTATTTTTTATTTGAAGAAAACTAAATGGGACAAATCAATTTTTAATAAGAGGAATATTAGCTCAAATCCTAGAAACTCTTTTATTTATATCCATAAAAAGTTGAAAATATGGAATAAAAACAAGAATAAATATAGATTGTTCAAAAGGATTTTTTATTTTGTTCAATTTCTCTAAAAATAATTCAAATTGTTCTTTTAAAGTAAAATTATTTTCTAGAGGTTTATAATTTGAACCTCAAATTTGGACTTCCTTTTCTCTAATTTTTCCTAAAAAATTATCTTGTAAAAGTCATTTTCAAAGTAATATATGAATATTTTGAAAGTCAGATTTTGAAAATTTTATCTGTTTTTTATTTTCTATTAAATATTTTATAGCATTTTTATGATTTAAAATCATCTGAGTTTCTTCTTTTGTCTTTTCTTCATTTGAATTATTGTATTTTATAAGTATTTCAGTATCCAAATAACTATAAGTGTTACCTTCCAACTTTGAAGATGAAAAACTTAAATCTATTAAAAAATTTTCAATTTGCCTAAGATTATTTTTGTAATCATAGGTAGAAAGCAAATTTTTATTTAAATATTTTTCTTGTATAATTTTAAACTTATTTCATAAAAAACTTGTTTTATTTGGAATATAGTTTTTCAAAAAATCAAAATTGTAAGAAACTTTTTTTCTTTCAAAAAAAGGTTTTTCAAAAAAATTTTTTATATCTAATTTTTTCTCATATTTTCATTTAGAAGTTTCAATAATTTTATTTTCCCTAAGTAGTTCCTTAAAATCTCTATAAATAGTAGTTCTATCTACTTTTATCTTTTCTAAGATATCAGAAATTTTAACTAGTTTTTTTTCTCTAAAAATATCTAAAATAATCTTTTGTCTTTCTATTTTTTTCATGGTTTTTTACAAAAAATAAACTTTTGTTGCAATATATTATATTTAATGTTGCAAAAGTTGCAACAAAAGTTTGTATTTTTTGCAACAAAAAAAGTGAATTTCTTCACTTTTTTACTTATCTAAACACCAATCAATAATATTTTTATGCTCTATTCAGTTATAGTTACTTGTAAAAAATTCATCTAAACTTAAAACTATTTTTTTGTAATTATCTCATAGCTTTTCAAAAACTCAAAACTCCCTTTCTATTGTGGATTTATCAGCTAAAAGATAAGTTACTTGAAAATAAATAGTTTCTCAAGCTTTTTGTGCCATAAAGTCTATTTCTAGATTATTAACTTTTCAAATAGTTACTTCATATCCTCTTGAAATAAGTTCTAAATAAACAATATTTTCTAAATCTTGAGCTATATCATTTTGTTTATATCAAAGTAAATGATTTTTAAATCATAAATCTCATATATAATATTTTTCATAAAGTTCTAATAGTTTTTTTCATTTTATATCATATCTATTTGCTTTTTGAAGTAAAAAAGCATTTTGAAAATATCATAAATATTCTCTAATAGTATTTAATGAAGCTGAAATTTTTTCATTTTTTAAATAATTTGAAACATTTTTTGAACTAACAATATTTCAAATGTTATCAGCTAAAAATTTAAAAATATCAAGCAAAATACTTGGATTTCTTAGATTAAATCTACTTACTATATCTTTAAAAAGTATGGAATTAAAAACTCAAGAAATATAACTAAAAATTACATCATCTGAAAATTCCATTTTATGAATTGCAGGAAGTCAACCGTATTTTAAAAAATATTTAAATCTATATATTTTTTAATTTTTTCTAAATACTCTTTTCTTTTTATTATATTTTTAAAAATTCTGAGATAATAAAAAGATTATAATCTTTTCTTTTAAAAAAAGTGAAGATTCTTCTTCACTTTTTAGTTTTTATAAATATTTCGTCTAAGTTAGGTTTTTTATGCTATTTTAGGATTAATTTTTTCTGATCCTTCTCATTTAAATTGTTCTCATTTTAATCAACTTTTTGCTCACTTTAAAGCTCATTTAACTGCTCATCCTGTTAGTCACCAAATAGTTCATAATCATCTGTTTGCAATTTCTTTTCAAAATTTCCATCCATGTTTTCCAGCCCAGTATGTTATAGAGCCTCAAAGTATGTAGGGTAATGCTGCAGATCATACTGTAAGTCATGTGACAGCTGCTGCTGAATTTAAAGTATATCTTATTACATTTTTAGCTCATAATTTTTCTCACTCTTTTCATTTTAGACCAAGATCTTTTAAAACTTTATTAGATAAAACCATTGCTCAGAGTCAAGTGGCTCCTTGTGCAATTAAAGGATTTGATGTAAGTAAGTTGCTTATTCAAGTTCTATCTAAAACTCAATCAACAGCTCATGAAACGGTATTTGTTAAATCTCATATTTCAGCATTATAAAAAGAATGAAAATCACTAGAAACTGTATTTATTCACTCTAATGCAGCAGCTCATGCAAGTCATTTTATTCATTCATTATTGCTTAATCTTTTAATACTTTCTTTTGTACTATTTTCCATAATATTAAATTAAATAATTAATATATTTACATATTACATTATTATATATATTTGTCAAGTTTATTTTTTTGAGTTTTAGTATCCGTATCATTACATAGGTACTAGTTTTTTTGAATTTAGAAGTTTTCTTAATAAACCCTAATATCTCTAGATATTTTTCTAAAATACATATAAAGAGAGTCTTTTTCTACTTTTGTAAGTTTAGCTAAAGCATTATTTTTTGCTTTACTGATACTTTCATTATAAATAATAGCAAAAATAACTTCTCTTTTTTCTGATTCTGACATATTATTATAAATTTCTTTAAGCTTTGGATTAGTTTTATGTCTTTTTTCTAAAAGTTTTCTAACTTCTTCTGATTCTAAATCTAAACTTTGTACTTTTCTTTCTAATTCATCTTTTTCTTGTTTTTCCCTTAATTTTTGTGCCTTTTCTTGCTGTTTTTTTAATTTTTTTTCTTCTTTTCTTTTATCAAAAACATTATACATTGTTTCTCAAGCTTCAGGGTCAAAATGACTATGAGCAAAAGTGTTATACAAAAATTTATACTCAATAACTTGTCATAAAATTCAAGCTCATGCTCAATCTACAAGTCAGATTCACATATCTCAAACTTGTCAAACTCAGCTTGTAGTTGCTGAGTACTTTGCTAAATATTTAATTGTATTATCTGATAATTCTCAAGTAAATCAAGCTTTTTTAAAAGCTTCTACTCAAGCAAATCAATTTTTTTCTAAAGTTCTCAAACTAGATAAAACATTTTGAGCCTGTGGTTTCCAAAATTTTTCAGGAGTTCTAGCAAATTTTCATAAAGCTCAGAAATTTCTAGTAGTTTCTTTTTCCATTTCTTTGCTTATATCCCTTAATCTTGAAATAGTAGATTTACTTAATTCTCATTTTTGAACTTCTTTAGTTAAGGTAGATAAAAATTTTTTTCATAAAACTTTTCATATAATAGCTCAAGATCATAGAGTGAAAATTGCTGAAAACAAAATATCTATTGCTAATTGAGATGATACTCAAGCTAAAGCTTCAGCATTAGTAGCATATCATTTATTATCCATTATTTGAGATGCTATAGAAGTTGTAGCTCAAATTTTTGCTCAAGCTGAAAGTAAAGCCCATCATCAGGCTGACATAATAACTCAAGGTAAAACAAGATAAGCTGTTAAAAGTCAAACAGCCAAAACTACTCACATTTCTTTAGTTAAAATAGTTTGAGAAACAAAACTATCATCTGCAAGTTCAAAATATCCTCTTCCATTTATTTTTCCATACAAATCAAATATTTCTTTATTTTCTTGAGATAACTTACTAAATTCACTACTGTCTTTTCAATCCCAATTTAAGTCCCAAAAAGTTGCATCAAAATTACTTTCAAAACTATTATTTAACTCCTTAAAAGTCTCTTCTAAAGCCTGATTATTTGCTTCTCATAAAAATTCTTGGATATCTCTTGAAGTTTTTCATTTCATTTTTTCAAAGTTTTTCTTTAAATTTTTTGAAATTCTATAAATCGTTCATAGAAGCAATTTTTCATTAAAATCTAAAGAAATTATATCTTTTTTTCAAAGTAAAGAGTTTAATCACATTTTAGCTGATAATTCGTTTCTATCAAGTCAAATCTCTTCAAAAACCTCAAAAGTTCTATCTAAAATAGTTTCTATAGAGGTTATTTTTTCTCCACTAACTTCTACTTCATAAGGAATTAAGCTTCCATTAGTATATCTTTTTTCTTTCTTTTTTTCAGTATAAATAGAATCTTCTATTTTTATATCCTGACTCTTTTCAATTTGTTCAACTCATTTATTTTTATAAAGTAAATACAAGCAAACTTTTCTTGCTAATTCTATTTGTTTAAATTCTTCATTTACTTTTACTTTATTTTCGGGTTTTTCTACTAATTTAATAGATTGATAACTCATACGAAACTCTCAAGGAACATAAGTTTGGAATTTTTTTATATTTCCATTTTCATCAGTCAATTCTCTACCTGTTATAATTCTTATAAAATTTATAAAATCTCTATTTGAAGAGTTTTCTATTTTCATTTTTTCAAATGTTTTTTCTGTTAGGTATTTTATAAGTGCTAAATTTTGAGTTTTAGCCATATCAGGAATTTTTCAATTTTTATCTATTTTATTGTTTATAACTCTTATAAAATCTATAAGTTCTTTTGTAGTTTTAGCTTTAATCAAATCGTCTATTTTTTTTGATAATTCTACATTTGGAGAAAAATTTTCTTTTTTGTTTTCTCCTCAACTTAAAAGAACTCTTGCTCAGTCATCATATTCATCTCAAACAGCTCAATCATACATTATTTCTTTTTCAAGCAAGCTAAGAGATTTTTTAGTTTCTCATCTTATGTTATAATAAGTTCTTAATTTATCTTGCTCTATTTTTAATTCTTCTCTTAAATCTCATAAATTCATTCACTTATATTGTTCAAGAAGTTTTGTAAGTTCTTCATCACTAAGGCTTTTTAAATGTTCTGACTGAGGGATTTTTTTTCTATTTTTTATAATATTTGGAATATTTTCTATAATATCAGTTCCATCTAATTCAGATTTATCTCACTCAAAAAACCATCAATTATTTTGGAAATATATTGTTTCCATTGCGAAGTGAAGGGTGTGGACTTTGTTTTCAACTTTTTCTATATCAATTTTTTTATTACCAAAAACTAACTCTTTTTGGAAATCAGAAAAAGCTAGTTTTCTTGGTCTTTCTTCTCACTTAAAGTAAAGTAAAATATTTCAAGATTTGAATCAGACTTTTTGAATATTGTGTTCATCTAAAATATTCCCTTTAAGAAATTTTCTAAAAGATTTAACATATCAAGAATAAAAAATCTCTCAATCAAAATTTTTCTCATTATCTTTATAAGATTTATAAACTAAATCATTTAATAAATATAATACAGTTTTATCTTCTTTTTTTTGAATTGGTATTTCAAAACCTGAAAATAAATTTTTTTCTATATTTCACATTTTTCTATAGTTTTAGTTTTTTTAATAATCCTTTAAAGCTTAAGTCATACTTAAAATTAAATTTATCTCAACTAAATGATATTTTTCTCCTAGTATCTATTTTTTGTTTTAAATCTGATACTGTAAGTTTAAATACATCAGGTTTCATATGAATATATCTATATATAGATTCTTTTAAATTAAAAACTTTAAAATAATCTCTTATATAACTTTCAATATCTCCTCATTTATAATTTTCCAAAATTAATATATAATTTTTTTGATACACTTCTAAAAAACTCCCTCAATCTCCTTTGCCATTAAAGCTATCTTCATATATAGCAAACTCCATTCTATCTAATGTATTTTCTAATCTTTTTCTTTTTGTTTCTAAGTCTTCTTTTGTTTCTGGAGTTGAAGCTTTTTCAGGAGAAGATGTTGGATTTTGAGTTGAAGAATCAAAATTAAATTCATCAATTTTATTGTCTATATCATCTATAATTTGTTTTAAAATTGGATTCTCAGTATCTACTTTTTCTAAAACTTTATCATATCTATTTTGTAATCTATCTAATCATTGTTCATTTTTAATTCTATCTAAATCACTTAGAATTTTTAATAAATCTTGTCTATTTTTTTCAAAATTAGTATCTAATCTATCTTGTAACTCTTGTGGTAAATTTTTTATATCTATATTATTATCTTTTACAAAATCTCTAAAATCAGAAATTTTACTATTATCATTTATAATTGATTGAAAAGATTGTTTTAAATCATTTTCTTTTATTCAAGAAACATTTGTATTTCAATGTTCATTGATATTAATGCTTAAATGATTAATGCTTTTTAATTGTTTTCAATTAATAATTTCTGTTAAAATATAGCTAATTTGTCAATTAGTATATTTATTACCTGATTTTATTTTTCATGTAAGATTCACTAATTCATTATTAACATTGCTTTTTCAATTTAGATAATCCAGTATTTTTGCTCAATCTAATTGATTTTTATAATTATCTAAGTTCTCTAACTTGAAACTATTAGTTTCTAAAATAGCTTTTGATTCTAAATCTTCAAATAAACTATCTATATCTGAAAAAGATAATCAAATACTTCTTGCTATTTCTCAATAAAAATCTTCTGCTGAAGTAAATAATCTGTCTCAACTATAAAACTGCTCTAATAATTCATTTATATTTTTTCTAAAAATTTTTTCATTAGAATCAGAAACTAGATAATCAATATGTGAAAATAATCATCTTCAGAAATCTGATTTTTTAAAAGCTTCTAAATCTTTTCAGATTTTTTCTTTTATTTCAATATCTACCTCTAAAAATTTCTCTCAAGTTTTATATATATCTGAGATTCTATTATTTATATCTCATTTTTTATCATATATTCTTTCTTTATAATTTGTCTTTACAAAACCTCATCATTTTTCAATATCAGCTAAAATATCTCTTATTTCTGCTTCTGTTCAAATTAATTGTTTTGTTTTTATAAGTTTTTCCAAATGATTTAATTTAGCCAATTTTCATCACCAAATATTAAATACTCTAATGGATGAAAACCTTTTTTTAGATAAAAGTTTTATTCTACTTTTTATTTCATCTATTCTTCATTTAACTATATTTAATGCATCTTTATCTGATAAATAATCTGTTTCTAGAGCTATGTATAAATCTAGTTCTAATCTATCTAATGATTTTGGTGTTATTTTTAAATCATCTATTAATTTATTTAATTTATCTAATTTATTTTTTCTCTCAATTCAAGAAAAATTATTATTAATATAATTAGCTATTCTAGTATATCTTTCAGATTTTTCATCTGATCAAATTATTTTAAATTCTCAAAATTGATCATTTACAATATGTTTATTTGGAAAAAAACTTTTCAAACCATCTTGTAATTTTCTAGTTTCAGAATTTAATTTCTTAATAGTTTCATTATATAAATCTTTACTGTCGTCTATTTGAGGAGCAAAATAAAATGGTATTTTAAATCATTTTTTATTTCTATAATGAGTATTTCATTTTTCATCTTTAAATTCTACTTTTGTAGATTTTCAATCTTTATCTAATTTATCTCCCCAAGGTAACTTAATCATTATAGGATATTTAGCTCATCTGTGAAATATATTTCTAAGTGAATTTAAAAAACTTCATCATACATCTCATTCATAAGTTACATATTTATAAGCTAAATAGTAAAAAGTAGGAGTTTTTTTATTTAATCTAAATTTTTCTAATTTTGCTACTTTTTTCGCAAAATTTTGATATTCTGGACTTCAAGGCTCCATATTATCAAATTTTGTTCTTATGGCTTCCATAAGATTTTGTCTTTGTTGATATTCTTTATAATCGTCAGCCATTCCTTCAGGCATCTCTATATTTCAATTAGCATCTCTTCTTCTAGTTTGATCAAAATCTTCTAAAACATACCTAGGATCATTTTGGTTTCTTGTTTGATACCAATCTTGTACTACTCTTCTATAAACAGATTCTCAAGCTCAAATATGAACTCAAATAAAAGCTGAGGAAACTATAGTCATAGGTATGATTGAAGCTAAATTTACATAGTCCCAAAAATCCATTTCTATATCTTCACTTGCCATAGCCAAAAAACTTTTTTTATAAGAATCTCAGACATATCATAGTCACCAACTCAATCAATCAAAAGCTTTTCAATATCAATATGATATTCATTTTCAAGCTTTCCCCAAAGTGTATCACAAGATAACACCTAATCAATTAGCTACTCACTCAAGCATAGTTCTTAAAAAGTTTTGTAAATATACTTCTGATGTACTTTTTAATTTTCTAATAGCATCTATTGCTTCTCACTTAGTGTCAAATACTTTTTCTTTTAAATTTCAATCTTCATCCTTAAACTCTATAACAAATTTATTTCACTTAGGTTTTATAGATTTGGCTAAATCATCAAAATAAGCTTCTAATTTTGAAATTGAAATTTCTTTTGTTAGTTCATAATTTTCTAAAGCTTTTTCCAAGTTTTCTATTAAAATATTTCTTTGTTCAAGAGTAAAATCATTTCAGAACTCTCAATTTCTAAGTTTTTCTCATAATCATCTAAGTTTGAATTTCAATGTATTTACTTTATATTTTCAATTAAAATCTATATCTAGTATTTCTGAAAGGTTTTGTTTTTTTAAATCATTATTTTCATTATCAACATCAACTCCACTACTTTTAGAATCACTAGGAGTAACAGTTTCATTAACAGTTGTAGAAGCTTTTCAATTTTTAACAAAATTCTTTAATTCCAAAAAAGCTTTTTTTAATTCTTCAGGATTTTTAGCTGCAGAAATATTTTGATAATATTTATTATAATCATCATTATCATCAAGTTTATTCACATAAGAAATAACACTCTTTTCAAGCATAGTTAGTCATCATACACTTAAACTCCTTTTTAGACTACTTAATAGAGAATCTCTTGAAACTTGTATTTTTTTATCAGTAGTTTCTTTATCAACATAATTTATAGAAGTTATAAATTTTTGAACTGAAGCTAAATACTCTTTTACTTTTTCATTTTTTCACTTTTTAATAAAGTAATCTATAGAATTAAGTGTATCTATAATCATATTTTTTTGAGACTCTGAAAAAGATGATTTTTCTTCTATTAGTCTTGATATATTGTCAAAACTACCTTTAAAATCAGGATTTGAAATAGATGATATTTTATTTTGTATTTCTTGTTTTGCTTCTGTAAGTTGCTCTCAACTCAAAACTTCTTTATTTTGATTTGTCATATTTATTTTTATTTTATATTAAATATTTTTTTAAAAAAATTTTTAGTTTCCACCCATCCTAAATTAAATGCATTCTCAAAATCTCAATATAATTGATTATCAAGCTTAGCCCTAAAATTAGATATTTTTGTTTTAAAATCATTAGATAAATTTGAAACTTCTACCATGTCACAAAATTCATATATTTCTCAAATAGTATCTATATCATTTATATTTACACCTATTTCATCAAGAGCTGAATTCATACTTCCCATATTTTTGACTTTAAAATCATTATATAATTCAAAAACTTTTTCATTATCTGCAATTTTCATTTCTAAAATTTTTCCCTTATATATTTTCTCTAATTTATTTTTTACTTTTTCATCTATACTATCTGATTCTAGTCCTGTATTTTCAAATTTATCTCTTAATTCTATAACATCTACTTCTGTTTTTGCTTCTTCTATTTCTTTCTCAAACAATCTAATAATTTTACTTTTAATTCTTTCTAATGATTTTTCTTTTTCATTAAGAGTTAAATCTTCTTCTAAAAATATATTTGGAATTTCAAAATTATGTCATAAAAAACTAACTTTTCCACCTTTTATTTCTTTTATAATTAGTTCTTTTTTATTAACTTCATCAATAATGTTATTAACATTATCTACTGTTATTTTTGAAGTATCTATATTTACATCAAAACAACTTTTTACAATATTTAACCTAGTTTTAAAAGCACTTTCTGTATTATTTTTAGTAGTTCAATTTAAAATTTTTTCATCAATTCAGACTTTTGTTAGTAAAACTTGAAAATTTTTAATTTCATCAAAAGCTTCAATTTTATTAAAATCCTCTTGTAATCAACTTAGTCTTTTTATTTCTGTTAAAAATTGTGTATCTGTAACACTTCATCCTTCTTTAAAGTTAGCTCCTAAAATATTTTTATTAACTTCTTTTTTAATAGTTTCAAATTCATTATTTAAAATAGATATTCTAGCCTCTAAATTTACTTTAAAATCTTCTTTATATCCCAAAACTTCTACAGCTTTATCTCTAATAACTCATTCTTTAGTTCAAACTTCTTCATTTTCATACTTTGTTTTTAATGCTTCTGCTCTTCTAAAATATTTTCCATTTTTTTCTAAATATTTTTTAAATTTTTCTAAACTATAATTAGCTTTTGGGAAATTTTTTCCAACTTCTAAAGAAGTTTTAGTAATTTCTTTTAACTCTCTTGTTAATACTAATTCTTCTTCAGCCTTTTTAAGTTCATCTGTAGCTGCTCCTACTCAATTATCACTTGCCAGCTCATAAATATCTTTTCTTTTTTCTGCAACTGCATTATCAAAACTTGTTTTTCAAAGTAAAGCAAAAGTTATAGAGTGTTCTTCTGTTCATAATTTACTATTAAGCCCACTAGAAATACTATCTAATTTTTCTATTGACTTATTCATAGCAGCTTCATTAAAGGTATAACTATTAGTATTTTCTACCTTTATAGCTCTAACCTCTTTTATACTATCTGAAAATAATTTTTGTTTATCTTCTATATACTTAACTTTTTCTGTAATACTTTCTACTTGGGTTTTTACATCTCATTTTAAATTAGATGTAACAAAAGCTTTAACTCTCCCAGTTCTTATATATCAAGCTAATTCATCTGCAATTTTTGGATTATCAGCATGAAGAGTGCTCATATCAGCTTTTATAATTTCATTTATTTGTGGATTTTTATTATAATCTCAAAAATTAAAAGCTTCATTTGCTGCTTTTTTTAATCTTTCTGTAATAAATAGATATCTTACATACTTTTTATCACCTAACAACTCCTGCATATGATTTTGCATAAAGTTTTTAATATCTGAATCTTTTAGTTTAATAGTAGTTCAGTCTGGTTTTTTATATTCTCTAGTTAAATTATCTGTTTTTTCTAGATTTGATACTAAATCATCTACGCTAGTAATTTTTTTCAAATCAGATTTTTCTAAATTTAAAAATTTTTTATCACTTAAAACAGTACTAGTTAAATCTCATAATACTTCTTGGGATACTTTTCTATCATCATGTAAAGTTTGATTATATTCTATAACTTTTTTTAGTGAATCATCTAAAGTGCTTTCAAAAAAGTTTTCAACTGTATTTTTAGAGTTTGAAAAAAATGCACTTATGCTAGCTCAAAGTCAGTCAAATAATTTTCAAGGATTTGAAGCAATATTTGATAGTTTATCTTTTGCTTTCCTATATGATTCTGATTTTTTAGCTTCTGAAAAAGATTCTCAAAGATGTGAAATTCAATTTTCAGCATCATCTATTATTTCTGAAACTCATATTTTTTTCCAAATAGCAGGACCAAAAACCATACCACCAAAAATCCAACCTGCTCTTTTCATAAAACTATTTGTATATTTTGAACCAGATCAAAATACTCAAAATAAAAATAAAATTCAACCAGCTAAAAGTAAAGTAGGGTCTTTTATAATTTTTTCAACTCAATCTTTCATACTAATTTCACCTGTTCAAATTTTTTTAATAGTTCCATAAATACTATCATAATGTTTTTTTGCATCTTTTAATGCTTTTTTTCATTCTGGAGATTTTTTATATTCTTCTTCTATTTTATTTGTTTTTCAAAAAAATTCTTTATGTTTTTCATCTTTTTCTATTAATTCTTTTTTTTCTTTTTTAAATTGTTTTAAAAAAGACATAACTTTTATAACATCTTTATCTGATTTATCTCCTTTTTCTAAAATACTCATAATTCTATCCATAGAATCTTGAGACAAACCTACATTTGGTTTTTCTATACCCTTAGAAGCTTGATTTAAAACAAGTTGAACATAAGTTTCCTTACCTATTTCTCAATTAATTATTCAAAGTCTATGTGTTTCTTGAAAAGATATAATTTCCTCTTTAGTAATTTCTTTTTCTAAAACTTCATTAGCTAATTTTTTAGCTTCATTAGTAGTAACTCAAATTTTATCTAAACTTTCTTTACTAAATAAAGAATCTGATTTTTTTTCTACTTTAGAAGAATTCAACATATGTTTATATGTATCATATCCTAAAACTCAATCTACTTTTAATCAATTTGACTTTTGATAAGATTTTATTGTATCTTTATCAAAATTATCTAACTTAGCCAAAGCTATTTTTATAACATCTTCTTGCGTTATATTACTAGGAAAATTATTTCCTAAATTATACATATCTCTAACTAAGTTTTTTATTTCTTGTTTAGAGCTATCAAATGTACTATTTAATTGTTCTACTAGTCTTCTTTTTTGTTCAGAATTTAGTTCTTTAAATAATTCTTTAATTTTATTTTTAACACTAGAGTTTGATAAGTTATTTTTATTTTCTTTTACATAATCAAGAGCAGTTTTATAAACATCTGGAGTGTCTACTTGTGAATTCATAATTTTATTTTTAAAATATATTTTTTATACTCTTTTATTTTACCATAAAAAAAAGGCAAAGACAAAATTAAACCCTTGACTTTTGTTGTATGTTGTGTTGTAAATATATTATGATATTTTTTCTATTTTTATAGTTGCATTTTCTTGTCATTCAATATCTGATTTATATGATCATTTTGTTAATAATGCTGTTAGAGTTTCTATAATTTTATCTTTTGGTATTTCTTTCTCTCCACCAAAATATTTAACTTTAAAAGTTCAATTATCAAATCTGATTCATTTAAAAATATCGGAAAATATTGTATTAATATTTATTTTATATTTATTTTCTCCTAAAATTATATTATTGTCGACAATATTTAATTTGACTTTATTTCACTTATAATCTATATTGTGAGGTAGCTTTTCTATAGATGAAATAGAATCTATTAGTTCTTGTTTTTGTTTTATTTCTTGTTTAGCAATCATTATTTCTCATTTTGTTTTATCTATTTTTATTTTTCTTTTTTTTATTTTTTGTTTTTTTTCTTCTGTTTTTTCGTTAGGACTAAGCTTTTCAAGTTCTTCTTGTGCTTTTTTTTGTTTCTTTTCTAACTTTTCTAATTCTTCTTTTTTAGAGTTAATTTCTTTTTCTTCAAATTCTACTTCTAAATTTTCTATATCGTTTAATTTTTTTATAAAATCAGTTGTAATATTATCTCATGATTTTTGGATTATTTCTCATTTTATGCTTAATATAGAATGAACTTTTTTTATTTTATCATTTTCAGTTTTTCAACTCAAAACTTCACTCCAAAAAGTTTCAGTTGTATAATCAACTTTATTCTTGTCAAGGTATTTGAAAAAGCTTTTAAGGCTTTTAGTTGTTAGTTTTTCAGGATTTAGTTTTTTTATAGCCTTATTTTCTTCTTTGGTTTCTTCAATTAATTTTAGTAGATTATTTACTGATTTTTGAGTTTTAGTATCAATTGCTTTTTCTCATTCTAAAAAACCTTTTCCAAAAAATAAAGATAATAAGAATCCTAATATGGGGCTTTTTTGTGCTATGTCTTTTAGAAAAGAAGAAATTTCTTTTTGCCAGTCTTTTGGTAAAGAGGCAATAAGTTCTACTATTAAATCTGATTTTCCTTGCATTTTTTCAATGCTTTTTAATTTTTCTAATGATAAGTTTTTAATATCTTCAAAGCTTTTTTCTTTTCAGTTTATAATTAAACTAACTGATTCAACTGAGTTTAAGTTTTTATTTCATTTTTTAGCAGTTTCTATTTTTGTAAAAGCATCTCACATTAATATATCAACTTCTGAAAATAATTCTTTTGATTCTTCATTATCTCAATTTAACTCATTTTCGATTTTAGTTAATCATTCAATGATTTTTTCAATATTGTTTTCGTCTTGTTCTCATTTAGAAAAGTTAAATAATTCTTTAATTTTTCATTCTATAGTTGATGTTATAGTTCATAATGCAATATCAATATTTAAATTTTGTATTAATTTATTCCATAAAACAAGCTTTATGTTTTCTCTTTCAGTTGAAGAAAAAGATATTGTTTGTGACGATTCAATTTCATTTAATTTATAATCAAAGTATTTATCGCTTACATTAAAAAATTTTTTCATTATTTCATTTTTTGATCAAACTTTTTCTTGTAGGTAAGAAAAAGGATTTTCTTTTTCTTGTATAATAGAATCTAAGCTTTTTTTAGCATCTCAAGTAATATTTTTTTTAATATAATTAAATACTTTTGTTTTTTCTTCTTCAGTAGTTACTCTTTCAAGCATTTCATCTATAATCTTTAATTCTTCTTCATTAAATCCTTTTCACTCTGGTTTGTTAAATGATTCAATTTTGTTAATTATATCTTGAGAACTTATTTCATTCATATTAATTATATTAGTTATTATTAGATATTCCTTAATTTAATTATATTATATTAATAATTATAAGTCAAAAAACAGAGCTTTTACTTTTTATGCTCTGTTTTTCTAAATGAATATTTTTTAGTCTTTTTGTATAATTAATTCATCATCTTTTATTCCAAGTTCTATTTTATCTCAGGGTTTAATTTCTCATGAGAGAAGTTTTGTTGATAGTGAATTAAGAATAGTATTTGTAATAGTTCTTTTTAGAGGTCTTGCTCAAAATTCATTACTATAACCAGTTTTTATTAAGTACTTTTTTAAGTCTTCATTAAATTCTATACTTATATTTTTGTTATTTAATAATTTTTTTACATTAATAAGTAGTATATCAAGGATTCAAATAAGGACTTTTTCGTCTAGTTCATTAAATTTAATTACATCATCAATTCTATTTAAAAACTCTGGTTTAAAGAAAGTTTTTAAGTTATCTTCTTTAATATTTGAAGTCATTATTATAATAGTATTTTTGAAATCTACGGTTCTTCATTTGCTATCGGTAAGTCTTCAATCATCAAGTACTTGTAATAGTGTATTAAATACATCTGGATGAGCTTTTTCTACTTCGTCAAATAATATTACACTATATGGTTTTCTTCTAACAGATTCTGTTAATTGTCATCATTCTTCATGTCAAATATATCCAGGAGGAGATCAAATTAGTCTTGATACTGCATGCTTTTCCATATATTCACTCATATCTATTCTAATGAAGGCTTTTTCATCATTAAACATAATTTCTGTTAATGCTTTAGCAGTTTCAGTTTTACCCACTCAAGTTGGTCATAAAAACAAGAAGCTTCATAGAGGTTTTCATTCTTCATTTAATCATGATCTAGCTCTTCTGATTGCATTTGATACGGCAGATATAGCTTTTTCTTGTCAAACGACTTTTTTACTTAAATGTTTTTCTAAATTCAAAAGTTTTTCTTTTTCTTTTTCTAAAAGTTTAGTTGCAGGGATTCAAGTCCATTTACTTATTACTTCTGCTATATCTTCTTCGGTAACTTTGTCTTTTAAGTAAGAATTTCAAGATTTATGCAGGGTTTCCAAACTTTGACTAACTTCTTTTATATTATTTTCTAGTTTTGGTATTTCTGCATATCTTATTCTTGCAACCTCTCAAAAGTTTCATTCTCTTTCATAAGAATCAGACTCTATTTTTAGTTTTTCTATATTTTCTCTTAGTATTTTTAATTCATCAATAAGTTTTTTTTCTTTTTTCCAAGCTGATTCTATACTTAATAACTTTTCTTTTTTATCAGCTATCTTTTTTTCTATTTTTCTAGTTTCATTTTCAGGAGATTTTTCAGCTTTTTTTGCTTCTAACTCAATATTTAATGTTCTAAGTTCTTTTTCTAATATTTCTATTTCCATAGGTTTAGAAATACTTTTTATTTTTACAGAAGAAAGAGCTTCATCCATAAGATCTATTGCTTTGTCAGGTAGTTGTCTATCAGATATAAATTTTATGCTAAGTTCTACAGATGCTTCTATAGCTTTGTCTGTAATTTTTAGTCAATGATGAGCTTCATACTTATCTTTTATTCATCTAAGTATAGCAAGAGTTTCTTCTTGACTAGGTTGGTCTATTATCACTTTTGCAAATCTTCTTTCTAAAGCCTGATCTTTTTCTATATATTTTTTATATTCATTTATTGTTGTAGCTCAAATTAACTTCATATCTCATCTAGCTAAACTTGGTTTTAATAAGTTTCAAGCGTCAGCTTGTCATTCTTGTGCTCATGCTCAGACAATAGTGTGTAACTCATCTATAAAAAGAATTATTTGTCCACTTGATTTCTCAATTTCTTTGATAACTGCTTTTAATCTTTCTTCAAATTCTCATCTATATTTTGCTCATGCAAGTAAAGCTCACATATCAAGGGCAATCAATCTTTTATTTTTCAGGTTGTCAGGAACTTCATTTTTTACTATTTTTAGAGCAATTCATTCAATTATAGCAGTTTTACCAACACCTGGTTCTCAAACTAAAACAGGATTATTTTTTGTTCTTCTGGATAGTATTTGCAGAGTTCTTCTTATTTCTTCTTCTCTACCAATTACAGGGTCTATTTTTCATTTTTTTGCCATCTCAATCAAATCAATTCAGTATTTTTTTAGTGAATTCATTTTACTTTCAGGATCGTTATTGTTTACTTTTTCTCATCATCTCATTTTTTCTATAATTTCTTTTATTTTTGGAGATGTTATTCAAAGGGAATTAAGTATTTCTTTGGTTTTGGTATCTCAATAATCTATTATTGATAAAAATAGATGTTCTTCAGTTATATATTCATCCTTCATTCTATCAGCTATTTTTTCAGCTTCTATAAATACAGTATTTAATTCATTACTTATAGATAGTTGATAATTTCATTCTATAGTAGAAATATTATTTATTTCCTTTTTAACATTTGATGTTAATATTTGTAAGTCTACTCAATAATCTAACAATATTTCTTTTGTAATTGAATCACTACTCGACAACATTGCATAGAGTAAATGCAAAGGAGTTATTTGAGAATGTCTATTTTTATTAGCATTGTCTTGGGCTTCTTGTATTCTTTTAGAAGCATTTATTGTAAATTTTTCTATATTCATAATCTTTATAATTAAAAAACTAATTAGCACGTAAATAGTATATGTGCTAATTAGTTAATGTCAAAAGATTTTTAAATTTATTTAGTATCCTATTTTTCACTGAGCATTAATGAATCTATCAATTACCCAATCTTCTCTTGGTACTCACTTTATTTTTTGAATAAAAGAAAATAGTTCTTCAATTTTATTATTTTCATATTGATAATAAGATTCATTTCCTCAATGTTTTAATCACTTATATATTAGTCTTTTAGCATTTGCTGTTCATCATAAAAATTGTATTTCTGCTACTGCTCTCCATTCTCTTCATCATAATAATTGAATATCTGAATTATAGTTTAGTAAAGTGTTGATATATTCACAATATGTCTTTAAAGATTCATTATTTAATGGCATATTTAATAGTATATCATTTTTTCATCATACAATATAGTATTCAGTTCTACTTCAAGAATCTTTTATACTTAATTTAATTTCATATTTTGAAGGAATATTATTATTTAATTGATCTATCAATTTTACAGCTTCTTCTTTTTTTTCCTTTTTTTCTTTTTCTAAAAGTAATTCTTCTACAGATTTATTTTCATTTATTTTTTCATTTCCTTCTGTAGTTTTTTGAGCTTTTTCAAATCACATAAAATAATAGTTTTAATTATAAATTATAAAAAACATCTGAAAAATTAACTTTTATAAAACACTTTAGATGTAGAATAATTTTGCAGGGTTTTCCACTATAATATTAACATAAATATTTTTTATATGCAAAAATATAGTATTTTTGATTATTATTTATATAATATATAAAAATATAAATATTTATTAAAAGGTAAGAAAAATAATGTTTGTTCATTTACAAAATCATTCACATTATAGTATTTTAGAATGACTTCCAAAACCAGTAGATTATGTAAAAAAGGCCAAAGAATTATGAATGAAGGCGGTAGCTTTGACAGATACATGAAATTTGCATTGATGACATGAATTTTACAAAGCTTGTAAATCAGAGTGAATTATACCTATTTTATGAGTTGAATTATTTGTAAATTCTTTGATAGATAATAAAATAAATCATAAATTAGTGCTTTTAGCAAAAAGTTTGTCTTGATATCAAAATATAATATCTCTTGTTTCTAAAGCTAATTTGGATAGTGAGACAACAATTCCTTGTATTACTCTTGATTATTTAATAGAATTTCAAAAGACTAAAGAAAAGCTTGATATAATTTGTCTTTCTTGACCAATTAATTGAGAAATTCCTTTTTTTATACTTTCTTGAAAATCAAATGATGAAATATTAGAAAGAATTAAATTTTATCAAAATATATTTTGAAAAGAAGATTATTATGTAGAGCTTTTGTATCATGATGATATTCCAAAACAAAAGTTTGTTACAGACAAGCTTATAGAAATATATAATGAAAATCCAGGCTTTTTTAAAGTAGTTGCAGCAAATAATTCATATTATATAAATAAAGAAGACAAGGTTACTCAAGATGTAATAAAAGCTCTTTGAACATGACATGAAATTGAAAATCCAGATAGACCAACATTAATAAATGGTGATTATTCTTTTTTGGATGAAAATGAAATGCAAAAGATATTTTGATTTATTCCAGAAGCTTTGAATAATACTGTTGAAATAGCTGATAAGATTAATATAGATATTAAAACTTGATGAATACTTATTCCAAGATTTGACCTGCCTGAAGAAGATAAGCTTATTTATAATAATGCTATAAAAAATGAGGAACTGTTATATAAAGAAGAAAAAATAAAAAAATTATCTTCAGATGAATGGTATTTAAGATATTTATCATTTAAATGATTGAATTGGAGATTTGATTACAAACTTGATGATGAAATTATTTTTGAATTTGTAAAAAAATTAAACAAACCAAAGTTAGACAAAAACTTGACAGAAACTTCACCTCAGGAGCTAAAAGATTTGTCTTTGACATATTATACCGACAGAAAAAAGGAAATTTTGTCTACAATGTCTAAAAAGGAAAATGAATATATTGAGAGATTAGAATATGAATTAGTTGTTGTACATGAAATGTGATTTGATGGATATTTTTTGATAGTAGCAGATTATATAAATTGGGCTAAAAAACAGTGAATTCCTGTTTGACCTTGAAGAGGTTCTGCTGCATGAAGTTTGATGGCATATTTATCTTGAATTACAGATTTAGATCCTATTTTTTATGATTTACTTTTTGAAAGATTTTTAAATCCAGCAAGAGTTTCTATGCCAGACATTGATACTGATTTTGCTGATGATGAAAGAGACAAAGTTGTAGAATATTGTAGGCATAAATATTGACAGGACAAGGTTGCTCAAATTTGTACATTTGGAACATTTGCTGCTAGAGCTGCGGTAAAAGATGTTGGTAGAGTAAATTGAGTTAGTTTTTCTGAAATGAATGATTTAGCTAAATTAATTCCTTCAAAACCTTGAACTAAGTTAGCTTCTGCATTAAAAGATTCTCCTGAATTTAAAGATGCTTATGATAATAATAAAAAATATAAAGCTATTATAGACAATGCTTTAAAAATTGAGGGTAATGTTAGACAAATATGAGTACATGCTTGTGCTGTTATAATTGCTCCTGAACCTATGACTAACTTTACTGCTTTAGCTCATCCTCCAAAAGATTTTAATTCAATTATTACACAGTATAGCGCTTATCCTTTGGAAGATTTAGGTTTATTAAAAATGGATTTTCTTGGACTTAGAAATCTGACGATTATTAAGAGAACTTTAAAAATTATTAAAAATAATTGAGGTCAAGATATAGATATACTTAACCTTGATATGAAAGATGAATGAGTTTTTGACATTTTTTCAGCAGGTGATACAACTTGAATATTTCAGTTTGAATCTGATTGAATGAGAAAGTATCTAAAAGATTTGAAACCTGATAGTTTTGATGATTTGATAGCAATGGTTTCTCTTTATAGACCTTGACCTATTGCTTATATTCCTACTTATATTGATAGAAAATATTGAAGAGAAGAAATAAAGTATATGACAGAAGATTTAACTAATATATTATTAAAATCTAAATGTTCTAAAAAAATTATAAAAGAGCAAAAACAAAAGTTAGAGGAGGATTTGAAAAAGATATTAGATGTAACAAATTGAATTGCAGTTTATCAAGAACAACTTATGTTTATAGTTCAGTATATGGCATGATTTTCTTTATGAGAAGCTGATTTGCTTAGAAGGTGAATATGAAAGAAAAAAGTTGAAATTATAGAAAAATTGAAAATTGAATTTATAGAAAAATCAGAAACTTTTAGATGATATAGAAAAGAGGTAAGCAAATATATTTATGAAGAAATGATACAACCAGCTGCAAATTATTCATTTAATAAATCTCATGCTGCATGTTATGCTTTTATATCATATCAAACAGCTTATTTAAAAGCTCACTATCAAACAGAGTTTCTTACATCAATAATGGTATCTGATGAAGAAAATATGGATAGAATTGTTATGGAAGTGTCTGAATGTGAATTAAAATGAATTTCTGTTTTGCCACCTAGTGTAAATGAATCATTAAAACACTTTACCTATATTGATAAAACTACAATTAGATTTTGATTAAAGGCAATAAAATGAATTTGAGATTGACCAATAGATAGAATAATCCAAGTTAGAGAGAAAATATGATGAAAATTTAAGGATTTAAGACATTTTATAGAAGAATGTTGAAAAGAAGTAATTAATAAAAAGTCGCTTGAATCTTTGATTCTTTCATGAGCAATGGATGATTTATGACTTAGAAAACAGATGTTTATTAGTATTTCAGAAATAATTCAATTTGTTAAAAAAGATGAAAAAAAGAAAGAAACTAATCAAATCTGACTTTTTGATATGTGATGTAGTGATTTTGAAGATGAACTTAAATTAAAAGAAACGAAAGAATATAGTTTTGAAGAAAAATTAAAATGAGAAAAGGAAGTAATTTGATTTTATGTTTCTGGTCATCCACTTGATTGATTACAAAGATATTGTCAAAGAAGAAGTAATAATACAAAAAAATTAAAGATGTCTTTTGAAGAATTAGAGGAAATTGATAAAAAAGAGAATCCAGAAAAATATGAAAAAGTTGAAGATGATGAAAAAAAATCTAAAAAAAGTCCTCAAAATAAAAAAAAGAAAGATGAATTGGTTCAAGCGGTTTGAATTATTAATTCTTTAAGAAAAATAATTACAAAAACATGAAATACAATAATTATTTTGTTTTGTGAAGGTTTTGATTATGACTTTGAAGTAGTTTTTTTTCAAAAAGATATTGAGAAATATTGAGATAAAATAAAAGAAGATAAAATTTTGATAGTTTCATGATTACTTAATGTTAACTTTGAATATAAAAGAAAATCTATTCAAGCAAGAGATGCAAAATTTGCTACTATTTCTCAAGTTAGGGAACAGGCCAAAGATTTAAATTTATTTAATGATAAAAAAAGATATATAAATATAGATTTAAATACATCCAAGGAAGATGAGTTGGATAATAACATTTCAATTGATAGTAGTTTTAAAGAAGAAGACAAAATTATAAAAGATTATGTTATAGACATACCTAAAAATGCAAAAAAACTAGATTTACACGATTTAAAAGACTTTTTATCAAAACAAAAATCTTGATCTATAAAAGTATTTATAAATTTAAATTGAAAAAAAATTGATACTAAATTTAGTATCAATGATGTTAAATTATTAGAAAAGTGGGTAAATAAAAAATGGAATTAATCTCTTACCTTTTTTCATATTTTTTATAAAAAGTTTAGAAAATAAAAATACCAAGTAAAAAGTTCCTTATTTTAAAGGAAAAAATATTTTAATGATCCTGAATCGAGTTCAGGATGACAGTTTTTGGGACAACCTCTTAATTACATTTTTTATTTGTTTTTTAAATTAAATTTATTGATTTTTTTTAAGACTTCTTTTGATATATTGTTTTTTGATAAATTTAAGTTTTTTAAAT
>PDWI01000349.1_pt1 | contig 75214 bp, 67 predicted proteins | sample 1430891 | NCBI WGS metagenome assembly PDWI01 (sample SAMN01162508, study PRJNA174530) | Oral metagenome, whole genome shotgun sequencing project. | biome: Marine environment; feature: Marine mammal; material: Swab sample of the gingival sulcus; isolation source: swab sample of gingival sulcus...
GAAAAAATCAGGAACATTCGGCAAGGCTGCCTGCTTCAGTACCCAGACGTACAAACATATGAACTCTGGTGAAGGTGGTTTCATTGTTACCGATGATGCTGAACTCATCGCCAGGGCTATTGTATATTCTGGTTCATATATGCTCTACACTCACCATATTTCCCGGCCAGAGGAAGACGTTTTTGCAAAAATAAAAAAAATGACTCCCAATAATTCCTGCCGATTGGACAATTTACGAGCTTCTTTATTGCGTTTCCAGCTACGAAATCTGGATGAGCAATGCGCAAAGTGGAACGAACGGTATGCCATTCTTGAACAGGCAATCAATATCATCCCATCCCTTGCCTGTCCGGCAAGACCGGAAAAAGAACTGTATGTCGGCAGCTCTATTCAGTTTTCCACCGATCAACCGGAAGAGAAAATTCACCAGTTTCTCGCTGCCACACTTGCGCGCGGAGTAGAGATAAAATGGTTTGGCCATAAAGAGCCTGTAGCATTTACAAGCACGTATTCGAGTTGGGAGTATCTAGACAAGATCCCTCTGCTGGAAAAAACCAATGGTATTCTTTCCACAATGTGCGACATGCGGATTCCACTGACATTTTCTGTTAAAGATTGTGCATTGATTGGCGAAATTCTTGCCGAAAGCGCCGCAGAGTGCTTTATCTGAAAAATTCTTTTTTACAAGAAGGAGAAATAATGAGAGTAGGTTCCCGGAATTATTCGAGGTATGGGACCTGAGGCAACAGTTGATCTGATGCAAAAGATTATTGCCCATACCTCAGCAATTGATGATGTGGATCATGTTCATTGTATCATAGATAATAAGTTAGCGGCATATGGCACTGATTTCCTGGTTATCCCCTGTAACACCGCTCATTACTATTATAATGCTGTTGCTGATACGGTGAATATTCCCGTTGTCAAGATGATTGCTCTGGTTGTGGATACCATCTGTACAGTATTTCCTGCAATACAACAAATTGGAATACTGGGTTCGACAACTGTTATTAAAAATATCTTCTGTACTTCGGATATAGATGCAATACACAATTCTTTCAGGCTGTCACTACCCATGGCTACGGCTCACACTATGCAGCGTATCTTTTGATTTTCGATATAATGTAGGAAGACTGATTCCCAAACTTTTTGCCGCCAGCTTTTTACCCTCAAGAGTATTACCGAAACTCTCTAACGTCTCATAGATAAGTTTACGTTCATACTGCCGCACTTTTTCTTCAAGCGAAAGCCGCCTCTTTGGTGCAACGATATGATTCTGGATCACAGGAGGAAGCGACTCTATGCTGATAACCTCTTCTTTTTCCATATTCAAGGCATATTCAATCGCATTTTGCACCTCTCTTACATTGCCCGGCCATGGATAATTTTCCATACAGACAACACATTCATCAGAAAAAGAGGTAAAATTTTTCTTCATTTTCTGATTGTAAAACCGCAGAAAAAAGTCTGTAATCGGTTTGAGATCGGCAATCCTCTCCCGCAGCGGAGCAATGGAGAGAGGCACAACATTCAACCGGTAATAGAGATCATCTCGAAAAAGACCATCTTTTACCATCGTTTCAAGATTCTGATTGGTCGCTGCAATCACGCGGACATCTACAAATACAGGCTTTACACCGCCAATCCTCTCAATTACCCCTTCTTGCAAAACCCGCAGCAGTTTCACCTGCATGAGGAGAGGCATATCTCCAATTTCATCAAGAAAAAAGGTCCCGCCATTGGCAAGCTCAAATTTTCCAGGCTTACCGCCTTTAGCCGCACCAGAAAAAGCACCCTCTTCATAGCCAAACAACTCACTTTCCAAAAGAGATTCTGGCAGGGCTGCACAGTTGACGGCAATAAAAGGCTTATCTTTACGGCTGCTAAAGGTGTGTATCGCCCTGGAAAAAAGCTCCTTGCCGGTACCGCTTTCGCCGGTAATCAGCACTGTAGAATCCCCTGCTGCTACATTGAGCGCCTTCTTTTTCACTTCCAGAATCTGCTCGCTCTCACCAAGAATATCATCAAAGGTAGTACTCACATGATATGCTGAAAATTTATATACAGCCGAACAAAAATCTGTAAATGCAGAAAGATGAATAATCGCTCCCATCATCTGTCCTTTTACTGTAATCGGGTTTGCATCTAGCAAACAGTGCAAATTGCGGGGTGAGATGGTCTTAACCTCACAGTTTTTTAGAGAAACATTGCCCTCTAAAATCTGCCTTACCAGTATCTCAGGCAAATATTCGTGAATCTGGCAATTTGATGTCTGCTGGCATTTCATGCCAAGAAGAGACTGTGCCTGCTGATTAATATGGGTTATTATACCATTTTTATCAATATTGATAATGCCGCTATTAATAAAATCGAGCGTTGTGGCAAACTGTCTGGCAAGCAGGGTCTCTTTGGTCAGACTCTCCTGCAAAAGAAGTTCATTTTTAATAAGTTTTGTCATTTCGCTAATGAAATCTAAAATCTCACGGGTATTGTTCAGCAGCTTTTCTTTTTGACCATTGGTATATGCAACCAAAAGCATAACGCCGTATCGTATTCCCTCCGACTCAATAACCCAGACAACTTCTGCAGTCTCCGGACATTTGCCAAAGAGTCGACATCCTTCACAAAATTCATGCTCTCCCGGATTAGGAATCACAGCAAAGCCTTTGCGATAGACTTCTTTTATAAATTTTTCATTTATATCGGTTCCACGGGTCTCTTTGAAAGTACGGCTTGTTGCCAAAAGCTTAAAATCATCTGTTATTACAGCAACATCAACATCAAGTACCGCTGCAATAGCACTCACGACATGCTGCACACTATCCTGAATTTCCCGCAGACTGCAATTTAATTCCCGTACGTCTCCAGCCATCAATGCCCCCATTCCTATCAAAGATGATAAACTTCTTCTTACAGTAGATGCATATTAAGCCTCACACCACGGATCATACAACTATGGGTGCTGTTCTGCAAACGCTTTATTCTCAAATATGACAAACCCCTGACAACAAGTTCTCATTTTTAAAAACACACTGTTTTTTCAGTTCCTTGCAAGCAAGAAGCCTTATCTAAGGTATATTTCACATTCTCATATCTGCAAATTCCCCGCCCCTCCGAAACAACACTGCACAAATCAACTATATTTTTTATCATATTGTTATTCTGATATTTATTAGGGAAATTTGTATTTTTTTTCATGCTGGTATTATTCCTGCTTCAGCAATGAAAAAAGCCGATACGAAAAACGCGTGTTAAGAACTCAGGAGGTGTCACCATCAAGGTGTTTCTTTTCCCTTGACATGGTCAAACATATCACCCCTCATTTCTCACAAGAATATTTTGCAGAAACTACAAGGCATTGGCCATGCCGTTGTACTGGAGTGCTACAAATAGCCGGTAACAAAACAGATGCTGTAAAAAATTCCGTCCGTCGGGGGTGGCTTTTTTTTGATGCATGCAGCAAATCTGCAACACCCACTAACACGACAACAGGAGGCAAACCATGTCGCTCGACAGTCCAATAAAGTATCTAAAGCAGGCTGATCCAGAACTCGCTCAACTTGTTCAACAAGAAGAAGAGAGAAATGAAAAGACCCTCAATTTGATCGCGGCTGAAAGTCATGCAAGACGCTCTATTTTCGAGATAATGGGTTCCATCTTCAATCTGAAAACCATTGAAGGCTATCCCGGCGCACGCTACCATGCCGGCTGCCAATATGTTGATCAGGTCGAACAGCTTGCAATAGATCGTGCAAAACAACTCTTTGGTGCAGAATATGCCAATGTTCAGCCTCATAGCGGCACTTCTGCAAACCTCGCCGTTTATTTTAGTGTTTTGGAAATTGGAGATAAGGTTCTTGCGATGAGTCTGCCTCATGGCGGTCATCTTTCGCATGGTCATCCAGCCTCAATAACCAGCAAGTGCTTTAATTTTACACACTATTCCCTTAATACCAAAACCGGCCTTATTGATTATGATGAAATCCGCCACAAAACAGAAGAACATAAGCCCAAGATGATTGTTGCCGGTGCAAGCTCCTATCCACGCCTGATTGATTATCAGAAAATAAGAAATATTGCCCACGAAAATAATGCACTCTTTTTGGTTGACCTTGCTCATATCGCAGGTCTTGTCGCTGCAAACGTTATTCCCAGCCCTGTTCCGTACTGCGATTTTGTTACTTTTACCTGTTATAAGACGATGGCAGGAAGCAGAGGAGGTATTATCCTCGCAAAAGAAGAGTATGGCAAACGTCTCAACCGTACAGTATTTCCGGGATGCCAGGGAACCAGCCCAGTCAGCGTTATTGCAGCCAAAGCCGTGACCTTAAAGGAGTGCATAACCTCTGAATTTGTTACACTGCAAAAAAATATTCTGAAAAATGCAAAACAGCTTTCAGCGTCCCTCAAGGAAAAAGGATATGATATCGTAACCGGCGGCACAGACAATCATCAGGTGGTGGTTGATCTCACCAGTAAAGGTGTTACCGGAACCCAGGCAGAAAAAGCCCTGGAAAAAGCAGGTATTATTCTCAACAAGAACCATGTTCCTGCCGATTCCGGCAAACGGGGACAAATTTCAGGCTTACGTATCGGTCTCACCGGCACTGCCTGCCGAGGTTGTACTACTGAAGATATTGACACCATCGGCAGCTGGCTTGACAAGATTATTTCCAGCCATGAAGATGAAACCCTTATCTCCGCAATAAAAAATGAAGTGGAAAAGATGTGTGCAGAGCATCCTGTATATATCGGTGGTACCAATGCCTGGCAAAGTGCCTGCAAAGGTACATAAAAGGGTATCCTTACCCCTGGAACTCAAACACAAAGAGGCAGAACATGAAAGTATCAAAGAAGGGATTTATTTTGGGTCTGACCGTAGCTCTTGCAGTTGCATCACCGTTAACAGCTTTGGCTGGAGGTAAAAAATTCCGCTTGAAATTTGCTGAAACTGTCTTCCCAGCACCTAGCGCCCAGATGAGTGCCGTAAAAACCATTGCTGAAACTGTGGAGAAAGAGAGTAACGGTCGTATAGAATTTAAGATTTATGGACCAGAGCTTGCCGATTGGGCAGAACTGAACGAAATGGTTAACAGAGGTGATATTGACATGATGCTTTCTCCAATGTCTCCCAGCTATGACAAAAGGTGGAATGCGGCACAAATGCCTTATATCATTACTTCCTATAAAGATGCCCCTGCAGCCTTTAATTCTGAGGGCTTCATGACCAAAATGTATCGGCAGTGGGCAGTAGATGTTAACATGGTATGGCTTGGAACATGGTTCCAGGGATTCACTGGTGTTTCTTTAAGTGAGCGGGGTGCAACAACTGTCGAAGAGGCCAAGGGTATCAAAATCAGAACCACCCCGATCCCTGTATTCCAATGCAGCTGGAAGAATCTTGGCTTTTCTCCAACCCTTATTCCATACAGCGAAGTGCCAACTGCCATCAGCACCGGTGTTGTTGACGGTCAGTCTGGAGGTGGTCCTTTTCAAACCTATAGTTGCTGCCGTGATCTGAATAAATATTTTGTTTTCTATCGGGATAGCGCAGAAGTTTGGGGAGTTACCATCAACAAGGATAAGTGGGAAAAACTTGATAAGGAAGCACAGGAGATGATCCAGAAGGCAGTTGATAAAGCCGTTGCAGACCGCCTTGTTTCCGCAGAAAAGGAAGATATGGATTACATGCAAAAACTCAAGGATGAAGGACTGACAGTTATCGACCTTGCAGATTTCCCTGACAAACTTGAAGCTGCCCAAAAAAACTCTCGCCAGTGCTGGGCTGAACTGGATAAAGACATTGGCAAGGAGTGGATGGATATCGTTCGAGAGAATACCAAGTAATTTCATATTGTGTCTGAATTTTGCGAACTCCCTGCCTGCTGACATGTAAATAGTCAGCCCAAAGCAATTAATGATGAATGCATAATTCAGGTTATAAACAAACCTACCATCCCTGCCAGATATTCTCTCTGGGATGGTAGCCAAACAATGCCGACACCATGCTTTCTCCACACCAATCGCCCTTCCCGGCAATCAACGAGGCCAGGCTGAAAGCAACGCTATGCAGCTTGCTTAACATACGAAGTGAAAACCCTTTCGACAACACCCCGTGTAAAGGCTTCAGGGAGGTTGAAGTCGGGAATTATCTTGCCGAACAGCTTGACGAACTTGGATTTCAGGTCGAAATAACTGAAATTGTACCAGATCGCATTAATGTCGTTGGTAGATTAAGAGGGAAAAAACACAAACCATGTTTGATGCTTGCCGGTCATCTTGACACCGCCCCTTCTGATAACTGGGAACAGGCGTATCATATAGAAGAGAGAGATGGCAAAATTTTTGGTCGCGGTGCCTGCGATATGAAAGCCGCTCTTGCTGCATACCTTGAAGTAGCCCGCCTCATCAGGGAGTCGGGGAAAAGACCACAGGGGGATTTGATAATAGCCGGAATTTGCGATGAAGAGTATCAGATGATCGGCTCACGCTACTTGGGAAAACATGGCCCCCACGCAGACTTTGGAATAATCGGTGAACCCAGTAATCTGGCAGTTTGTCCGGCAAACCGGGGTCACCTGGGTTGCATAATTGAGACTTTTGGCAAATCTGTTCATTCAAGTGTGCAGGAAAAAGGAACAAATGCAATCTGCCATATGGCAAAAATTATCGAAGTATTCAGCGGGTACAATGACTACCTGCAACAATTCACCCATCCTCTTTTAGGTTCGCCGTCGTTTAGTATTGGCACAATTGCCGGCGGCACCATGCTATCAACCGTACCGGATTATTGCTGCATCGAAGTTGACCGTAGATTTTTACCAGATGAATCCGTAGATACAATTTATGGACAGTATCACGCATTGATTGAACCTCTTGCCCGCACAATACCGGATTTTCGATACAAAATAAGCAAACCAACATGGAATATCCCGGCAAATGATGTCGATATGGAGAATCCTGTTATTCAGGCCCTTTTACAATCTTGCCAGAAGCTATTGCATAAAACTGTTGTTCCGCAACCCTTTGTTGCAGGCTCGGATGCCCCACATCTTGGTTTTCCAACGGTTATTTGTGGGCCGGGCGATCTGAAGCAGGCTCATAGTTCGCTGGAATTTGTTTCTACTGAACAGTTAACAGGTGCTGTATGGATATACCTTAATACAATCGCACGTCTTCTCTATTAATATCAGCAAGGATTACCATCATGAAAATACCACGAATTTTCTCTATTGCCGATACGGTTCTTGTCAAGATTTTGCGTTTTATACTTATAACTGTTGTTATCCTGACCACCTGTACAATGGCTCTACAGGTTGTACTGCGCTATGTCTTTGAAGTTCCTGTCACAGGACTTGATGAATTTGCCGGACATACAGCTGTATGGCTCTATATGATCGGAGCAGCCTATGCCAGTTGGGATAAAAGCCATATCAAGGCAAGTGCACTTCATCTTGTCATTAAAAATGAAAGAATTCTTCTGGCAGCCAAAACATTTGCGTCCATTATTACCATAATTATTGCAGGATTTATGGTGAACTGGAGCTATGGATATGTGCAATGGAGTATCCGTAAACATGAAATAACCCCGGCCCTACAGCTGCCAACCATCTATTTTCAGCTTCCCATATTTATTGCTTCCGTACTGATGATGCTCTATTTCTTCATCGAAATGGTGGCGCGATTTGATAATGTGCAAATCGATGAAGATCATTATCAAGAGCCGATTGACGATTAATACATTGCAGAGATTTGCCATTCAAAATATACACCGGAGGTCCTTATGCTGCATCTAATGCTCTCTCTTTTGCTTCTTGTTATCCTGATGCTTTGTGGAGTCCCGGTTGCCATGGCCTTTGGAGCTATGGCACTCTATCTTTCCCATATTTTTGACATCAGCTCTGCCATGCTGATTCCCACCGCTTTTTATCAAATTAAATCGGTTGTGCTGCTGACCATCCCTTTTTTTATTCTGGTAGGAACCCTGATGAGTACAGGCGGGCTTGCAAACCGGCTGATTGATTTCGTCAACTCAATGGTTGGTCAGCTCAGGGGAGGACTGGGAGCTGTAACAGTCGTTGCCTGTGCCATGTTTGGTTCCATTGGCGGAAGCTGCTCTTCTGCTGTTGCAGCCATTGGTACTGTGATGATCCCACGCATGGAGGAGAGTGGCTACGATCGTGGCTATTCAACCGCCCTGGTTGCCTGTGCTTCTATCCTTGGCCAGCTTATTCCGCCAAGTGTTTCGATGATTCTCTTTGCTCTTATTACCTATCAATCCATTCCCGGCTGCTGGTTGGCAACTATCGGCCCTGCAATTCTCACCATCATGATTTTTTGTGTCTTCAATTATTTTCTCACTCGCAAAATGTCGCTGAAACTGATGGAAAAAACAGACCTGTCAACACAGATAAGGGATATTGTCAAATCAACCGGAAAAGCAGGCTGGGCACTACTGCTGCCAGTGATTATCCTCGGCGGAATTTATGGCGGAATTGCAACCCCGACCGAATCAGCGTGTCTGGCGGTACTCTATGTTATCCCCGTAAGTGTGTATGTTTATAAATCACTCAGCTGGGTAAGGCTCCGTAAATCCTTTGTTTCAGCTGCCACCACCACTGGTGTTCTGATTATCATGCTCTTTTTTGTGATGATAAACACCCGGATTATGACAATGGAGCAACTGCCACAGGAGATGGCCAAGTGGATTCTTACTGTTTCTGATAACAAAATTGTTATTCTGCTTCTGGTGAATATTTTCCTGCTTGCAGTGGGAATGATTATGGACGATATCAGCGGCACCATTCTTGCCGCATCGCTTCTTATGCCTGTGATGGATAAAATCGGTGTTCATCCGCTCCATTTTGCAGCTATTTTGGGCGTTAACCTTGGACTGGGCAATGTTACACCTCCTACTGCTCCCATTCTCTATCTTGCAGGACGGATTGGAAAGTGTCCGGTGGAAGAGTATATCAAACCCGCACTTATTTTGATGTATGGCGGGTTGCTTCCGGTTGTTCTTGTTACAACCTACTGGGCAGACCTCTCCCTCTTCTTGCCAAGACTCTTTGGATATGCAAACTGAACGAACATCAAGCAACAAATCAGGTGTTTTTATGCAAAAGGATATATCCACATATCCCCTCTTTAGAGAGATTGATTGTACAGCTATTGCTCATAATCTTAGGGAAATTGAAAGAACAGTGGCAGCTTCTGAAGTCATGGCAGTGATCAAGGCCGACGGCTACGGGCATGGTGCAGAAGCAGTTGCCCGTATCGCCTCTGATATGGGAGTAACGCGGTTTGCTGTCGCCCGTCTTGATGAGGCTCTGCTCTTGCGTAAGGCTGAAATTCGCGGCGAGATTCTTATCTTAGGCTATACGCCGCCAGAGAACTGCATGACTCTCATCGAAAACAACCTCACTCAAACCGTCTTTTCCTCAGAATATGCCCGTGATTTACAATTCTTTGCAGAAGGTGCACATGCTCTAAAAATTCACCTCAAGCTGGATACCGGCATGGGACGGCTTGGTATCAATCCCACACTGAACAAATCCGGCAGCAGAATCGTTCCTGCTGAAAACGCCTTTTTCCTCAGGGAGTGCAAGGCAGTTCTAAACTGTTCCAAACTTGTAGCAGAGGGTTGTTTTATGCACTTTGAGAGCAGCGACACCAGAGATAAGAGGAATGCCGCACGGCAATATGCACTCTTCATGGAAGCACTCGAACTGCTGGAGAGTGAGGGAATCCGCTTCACATTCCGTCACGCTGCGAATAGTGCCGCCATTTTGAGTATGCCCGAAACGCATCTCGATATGGTTAGACCGGGTATTATCCTCTACGGGCTACAGCCATCTCATGAAATCGAACCTGCTAATTTTACCCTGCAGCCGGCAATGACAATAAAAGGCAGAATTGTAATGGTAAAAAAGGTCCCTGCCGGTTTTACCGTAAGCTATGGACATACATATACCACAACGAAAGAGAGCGTACTTGCTACAATTCCCATTGGTTATGCAGACGGCTACAGCCGCAGCAACTCTTCCAATGGTTTTATGCTGGTAGGCGGTGTCCGCTGTCCAGTTGCGGGCAGAGTCTGTATGGATCTGACGATAATTGATGTCAGCGGTGTAAATAATGTACAAGCAGGAGATGAGGTCGTTATTCTCGGCAAACAAGGAGATGAAGAGCTTTCCGCAGCAGAACATGCTGATATCAGAGGAACAATTAACTATGAAATTGTTTCGTCTCTCCTCTCCCGTGTACCCAAAATTTATAAAGATAGATAAAAAGAAAAAATTGTTGGCAATTGAAAAAGCACCGTGTAGTGGAGGAGTTTTCCACACTCTTTTCGGAAACTATTATGGTAAGAATCATTTTTTACAAAGACACAGCAATGTTTTTTAGTATTCTCAAAAAAATCAAAGTTCTTGAAAAATGTGTTGTAATGATTCCGTCAGGTGCTATGCCGAATGGTTAATAATGGTTAAGAATAGTAACAAAATTCTTGACGAAAAAGATGCAAGAGCAGGCAGCGACTATGTCGACAACAAATATATTGCTGTCAGAGCTGCGATTATTGATACTCCAGCAGAAATCAATCGTGGTACCAATACTATAAAGGAAAAATCACTTTCGCTGATGTTGCTGATGCTTTTGACATGAAAGATGTCTCTGTCGATACCTATTTAGGTAACTTTTGTACCATCGACACTGTTGGAGTACTTTCAATAAATCGGATAACGCCCATGACCTAAATATCTTCACTCAAGCAACAGGATAAAAAAAATGAAAGAGCAGCTATTCAACGAACTGATCAAAGAAATAGACAGTAATTATCTTCTTGCCAGATTGCAGGATATGATTGCAATCAAAAGCGAAAATCCATTTCTTGAAGAGCCGCGCCCAGGATACTGGGAAAAGGAAATGGTTGAATATCTTGCTAGTGAGATGAACCAACTTAATCTGGATATCCAGGAACAAAAGCTTTCTCCCGGTCGTTCCAATATTATCGGTATCAAAAAAGGCAAGAGAAAAAAGTCTATAATGCTTGCAGGCCATATGGATACTGCAAGAACGGATGGATATACAGATGCATATAATGTGTATGAGAAAGACGGGAAAGTGTATGGACGGGGCAGCTGTGATATGAAAGCTGGACTTGCCTGCTCGCTCGAAGTTATTCGAATCCTTCATTCAACCCAAACTATACTGAATGGTGATCTCATTTTAGCAGGTGTTGCAGATGAGGAATTTGGCATGCAGGGAAGCCAATATATGGGTAAAAACGGTCCTTGGGCAGATCAGGCGATTATTGGAGAGCCAACTGATCTGCAGGTTTGTCCTGCAAATAAAGGCAGAGTCAGTACATTCATCAAAACATTTGGTAAAGCTGCGCACTCCAGTGTTCCCGAACAGGGAGAAAATGCTATTGTCTCTATGGCTGAAGTAATTATGGCGTTCAAAGACCATAACAAAAAACTCCTCAAAGGAAATTCTCATCCGCTCTGTGGGCATGGACGTTTTAATATTGGTGTCATCTCCGGCGGTGTTCAAGTAAATATGGTACCGGATTTGTGTATATTGGAGGTTGATCGGCGTACCTTGCCAGGAGAGAGCAAGGAGGAAATTTATGCCGAACTAGAGCAGACCCTGCAAGAGATTGCAAAAAAGGTCAATGGCTTTACTTATGAAATAACAGAACCTTCATGGTTGATTCCGGCTAATGATATTGATGTAGATGAACAGATTGTACAATCATTATTGTCTGGCTATCAAAAAGTGTATAATCGTACAATTATCCCAACTGCATTCCCTGCTGGTTCTGACGCCCCTCATTTTGGCTTCCCAACAGTTATCTGCGGTCCAGGATCAATCAAGCAAGCACACAGCACCTCTGAATTTGTCGAGATTGAGCAGATGTTGTCATGTGTGAAGATGTATCTTTGGGCGATACTAGATATATTACTCTAATATTTTAGGAGGATTGTAATGCTGAAAAATATTTTATTACAAAGAGGAAAAGAGTATAAACTGCATATAGCGGTTCTTATTATTTCTGTAATCGCAGAGTTAATTGCCTTGCATAAGTTCAAAGTCGGTCCTGCTGTTGTTCTCTTTATCCCGTTTGTTTACTCTTTTATGATCGCACTCGCTCTCAATCCCTCTGTTACTGAAAAATTTGTTCCGGGCTTTAAAAAGGTAATAGGAGAATTTGAACAAAAGGCGGCAACACCATGTATAACCATAGGAATCGTATTGTTTATTGCCAAACTCGCCATTCTAGTTGGCTCAAACAGCGATAAAATCATTCAAGGCGGATTGGCAATGGTTCTACAGGAGTTTGGGAATTTGGGTAGTGCTATCCTTACACTCCCCATTGCTGTGCTTATTTTGAAAATGGGCAGGGAATCAATTGGAGCCTCATTTTCAGTCTGCCGAGAGCCATCTCTTGCTCTTGCTGCCGAAAAATGGGGACTACAAAGTGAAGAAGGGATTGGAGCGATGGGGACATATATTGTTGGTACCATTATTGGAGCGCTTTTTTTCAGTATTCTTGGATCAATATTTGCTTCTCTACAAATTTTTCACCCATACGCATTGGGCATGGCTTCCGGCGTAGGATCTGCAAGCATGATGACTGCAGCCGCTGCAACAGTAAAAGAACTGGTCTCTCCTGAACAGGCAGAACTTGTGATGGCATACGCTGCTGCGAGTAATCTGATCTCGACAGCAACCGGAATCTATATGTCCATGTATCTTGCCATTCCGCTGACTGAAAAACTTTATAGCCTTTGTTCAAAAATAACCCCAGCTAGAGAGGAGAAAAGTAATGGATAAACAAAAAACAGGAAACAAACCAACATTTAGTCTGTTGGACTGGTCGATTTTTCTTCTGATTTTCGCAGGTATCTCTATTGTGGCACAGATGGCCAATTTTTATGCCCCCATTGGTATCAGCACAGCAAAAACAGCAAATATTGGAGATATGCTGGTCGGTTTTGCCATCTTGTATGCCGGAACGATCTTTGGTATCTTTTGCATGAAAAAGATACCAAAGATTGGTTGGCCGGCGGTTCTCTGGGTCTCTGTTGTTTTGATTGTGCTGTCATCACCATGGATGCCGACCCATAACTTTATCATCAAATATACAGAACCAGTTGCCCTCTTACCTATTGTTACACCAGTTCTCGCCTATGCTGGTTTTGCAATAGCAAAAAGAGAGTTAGAGTTGTTTAAGAATGCTGGTTGGAAAATTGTTATTGTTGCCTGTCTCTGTTTCATCGGGTCATATGTTATGTCTGCTGCAATTGCCCAATTAGTGCTGAAAATGACAGGTCAAATATAATGTTTTTATGGTTTATCCGGTAAACAAGTACTTTGATTTATATAGGTAGTAGACTCTGAGTTTGAAATACTTCATATCTCTGAAACCATATGCCTGCAGTTTCATTGCCTTAATTTTGTTGTTAAAACCTTCAAGTAATCAGCTGGTGGTTATATGTAAATAGATACCCCCGGCTTAAGCCCGGGTTCTTGGCAAGGCAAAGCTCCGCTGCTTCGAATTACATCTTCTCACGATAACGTATAATATTTTTCACACATTTAAGTGAAAAGGTGGCCTCATCGTGATTAATTGGCACTCTCTAAAGCAACCATAAAACCACAAAAGAGAGGCCACCATGGGACATTATACAAATAAACTCTGAAAAATCATAAAGATAAACAAAAATCAAATCCATGATCACCTGGAAAAACTGCTTCGAGGTACAGTCGAGGAGACGCTCAATGCAATTGATGCAGAAGCAGATAATCTATGCAATGCTGCTCGCTATGAGCGAAGTGAATCCAGAAAAGATAATCAAGCCGGCTACTATGAAAGATATCTTCATGCTAAAGTGGGTAATGTGAGGTTGAAGATTCCCAAGTTACGACAGCAGAAATCTAAGACAACTATCATTGAACAGTATCGCCACAGAAAATCATCAGTTGAAGAGGCCTTGATAGAGATGTACTTGGCTGGCGTATCAGTTCGTCGTGTTGAAGACATTACCGAGGCTCTATGAGGTACGAGAGTCAATCCAGGAACGGTGTCAAACCTGAACAAGAAAATCTATGGAATAATAGAGAAATGGCGTAATCGCAAACTCGATAAAAGTTATCCGGATATTTATCTTGATGGTATTGTTCTTAAGAGAAGTTGGACATGTGAGATTCGCAATGTGTCGGGACTTGTGGCAGTCGGAGTTTCCTCCAGAGGGCATCGGAAAAATCTTGGTGTTTGTGAGGGCTCCAAAGAAAAAAAGACCGATTGATCAAGCTTTCTACGCCACCTGAAAGAGCATGGATTAAGAGGTGTTGAATTGATCATAAGTGACGCATGTCTTGGGCTCGTAAAATCCTTAGGAGACTTTTACCCTCAAGCTAAGTGGCAGCGTTACATGGTGCATTTTTATCGTAAAATCTTCAGTCATATTCCAAGGGCCAAGATAAATGAGATAACAATGATGCTCAAGGCAATACATGCCACCAGAAAAAAAGCATCTGCCGTTGTTGCAAAGCTGAGAAAAAGTCGGTTTCAGCGAGCAGCCCAGTTTGTTGAGGTAAAGGTTGAGGAAACATTGACGTATTATTCTTTCCCGAGCTCACACTGGCGTCGAACACCAACGAACAATCCTTTAGAGCGGATTATGCGTGAGATTTGCAGAAGGACAAACGTAGTTGGTGCTTTCCCGGATAGTAATTCGGCTTTGATACTTGTTGCTGCAAGGCTAAGGCACATTACCGGGACAAAATGGAGTCTTAAACGTTATCTTAATATGGATTTACTCAGAGAAATGGAAATTGAGGGGCAAATAAAGGCGATATGAAAAGCTCAGCAGCACCAATTTACAAGGCCAAGCCCTACGGATGCTCCGCTTTGCTTCGCTTACAAACAGGTTCACGATTTTGCCACTGCTCAGCGGGAAAGTATTCGTGAATTTGAAATTGAGTCTGTTGCAGGAGTTCGACTTGGCCTGCAAGTTATTCCCATCGAAGTTACTGGAAGCTACGTCCCGGGAGGGCGCCCATGCATGTTCTGCTTTAATCAGTATCGGTACTGTCAGTGCAGCTGGTGTTGAGACTGTTATAACCTGTTCTCCCCCTCGAGGAGAACGTATTGCACTTGCAGTGATTTATGCTGTTGATCAATATCTGTAAAAATTTTTTCAGGCGATTTCAAAATATCTCTTGTTGAAACAGTTGCTACCCCCCTGGCCTACAGAAAAAAATGTATCGCCAATATAAAGCAATTTCTTATGCCCTGTAAAAAGACAACCCGGCAGAAGTGGAACAAGTCATTCACTATTATTACGAGGAATCTGCCGGGCAAATGTTGCAGCGCAACAACGATTAACAGCGATACAATCCAATGAACCGCGGCTTCAAGAAATTCACCTGAAAAGTCAGCACCGTAAAAAAGCACTGACTTTTTTTATTGCAGAACGAAAAATCCGATATCTTTTTTTCTTCAAAAACTTCCGGGCTTTTCGTAAAGGGAATCAGCATTTATGCATATAAGCCAACCAATATACCTTTCATTTTTCTTCGGAATCAGTGTTTCCTCGTTTTGCAAGTTCCATATCTAAATGATACAATGCACCAGAGTTTGTTCCCACCAACTTGACTTTATCCAGAACCTCTCCCACACTGGCTTCCTCTTCAACCTGCTCGGCAACAAACCATTGAAGGAAAATCATAGCAGCATGATCATTTTCCTGCGATGCAACATCCATCAGGTTATTGATTAATCCAGTTACCATCGCTTCATGGTCAACAACGTCTTTAACAACCTCCTCAACATCGTTCCACTTCGTTTTGGGAGTAGCGACAGCAGCCAGGTCAATGGAACCTCCCCGTTCAAGTATATAATCAAAAATGCGCATACAATGTTCATACTCTTCATCTGCCTGCTCACGCATCCAGGCTGCAAATCCTGGCAATCCATTTTCTGCCAGCCAGGCAGACATTGACAAATAGAGATAGGAAGAATGCATTTCCTTGTTAACTTGTTCGTTAAACGCTTTGTTCATTTTTTCGCTGATCATAGAACCCTCTCTTGTAGAAAAAATAAGCCGCCCCAGAGGGGTGGTATTATGTTGCCTTGTCAGGCACAGTTTTTTACATCCGTGTCAGACATTAATACAGTATTTTTTGTAAACAAGGAAAAATTTCTCCGAGGAACTAGGGAACGAATTCACACAAAGTTTCCAATGTCACAGCAGCAGCACCGGAAAACAGTAGCGCGGAACCCTGGGATGTGGTACTGGTATCGACATCAGTATATCTGCAAATAGCATAAAAAATGCAAGAACAGCAGGCTGCAGCCAGGATATTAAAAGTAGTGTTTCTTACAATAAGACAATGAAGAAGGAAGTATGTACCTTCTCTTTCTTCAACGAGCATATCATACATTGAAATAACACATAACCCATCCAGAGAAAAGGCCATGAATAAATTAGAACAACTGAGAAAACTGACTACAGTGGTAGCTGATACCGGTGACATAGCATCAATCGAGAGACTACAGCCTCAGGATGCCACAACAAACCCTACATTGCTGCTTAAAGCTGCAAAAATACCACAAAATAAAGGGCTTCTTGATGAAGCAATAGCATGGGCAAAAGGGAAAAATGTGGCAAAAGATGTCTTTATTGAGACATGTACCGAAAAATTCACTGTAAATATCGGCAAGGCAATAGCAGATATCATACCAGGCCGCGTTTCAACAGAAGTGGATGCCCGTCTTTCATTTGATACTTCGGCAATGGTTGATAAAGCAAGAAAACTTATCGAGCTCTACGATGAAATTGGAGTATCTTCAGAGCGAATCCTGATAAAACTTGCCTCCACCTGGGAAGGTATCAGAGCTGCCGAAATCCTGGAAAAAGAAAAAATTCAGTGTAACCTCACGCTGCTCTTCAATTTTTCTCAGGCGGTAGCCTGTGCTGATGCCGGAGTAACACTTATTTCTCCTTTCGTAGGGCGCATCTATGATTGGTATCAGAAAAAAAATCCTACCGAGCCTATTACTCCGGAAAATGACCCGGGTGTTCATTCTGTTCAAAAAATATACGCCTACTATAAACAACACAATTATAAAACTATCGTCATGGGTGCCAGCTTCCGCACAACAGGACAGATCGAAGAACTGGCGGGATGTGATAACCTCACTATCAGTCCGAAACTTATGGATCAATTGGCCGCAGATGAAGGTGAGCTCGCACGCAAACTCAGTCCTGACTCAGTGGAGTCCATGAAACTGCAGGCAGGAATAGATGAAAAACGTTTCCGCTGGGAACTCAACGAAGATGCAATGGCAACTGAAAAAGTGGCTGAAGGCATTCGACAATTTGCTGTAAACCAGGTACAGCTGGAACTGTTGATGCAGGAAATGATTCTCTAGCTTGTCAGGACCAAATCAAGGTGATTGCAAGTAATGGATACGCTAAAGGTTGTATGATTACAATTCCCAGGTCTTTCAGGAAAAAGTAGATATGGAGCCACTTAGCGGATTCGAACCGCTGACCTACGCTTTACGAGAGCGCCGCTCTACCAGCTGAGCTAAAGTGGCTGTTGTACGTCCTATAAAAGAATTTATTCTCCAGTAAAAAACAAGTTTTATAGCAGGTAATAAATGAAAAAACAACTCAAATCGTCACCAGATTCTTTCATATCCTTACAACCAAACAAATATCTGCTACACTTTTTTAATGCCTTACAGGCTAAAAACCGTCATAACGCACAAGTAAAAAACACTTTTAAATTACACCTTCTTTCAATACACACACGATAACTATAGATATGAACGCCTGTTTATCGTTCCTCCGACTTCCACTTATACTCCTCATCGTGCTTATCGCCATCATTTCATGCCACGCCTCCTCTCCTCCTTATGATTCCTCAACAGACCCACCAACGCAGCGACCTTATAAAAGCAAGGGAAAAACCTACTACCCCATCCCTGATTCAGCAGGTTTTAGAGAAACCGGAATAGCTTCATGGTATGGCAAGGATTTTCATGGAAAGCGCACTTCAAATGGCGAATACTATGACATGTACGGAGCAACTGCTGCTCATAAACTATTGCCCATGAATACGATGATTCATGTGAAAAATCTGGATAATGGCAAAGAAACTGTTGTTCGGATAAATGATAGAGGCCCCTTTGTAAAGGGGCGAATACTAGATTTGAGTTATGCACAGGCAAAGAAGATAGGCATTGTAGCCAAAGGAACGGCCAGGGTGAGAATCACGGCACTTGCCCCTTCCAATAGAAAATCAACCACAAAAGACAATGTAAGACAGGGGGAATACTATGTACAAATAGGATCTTTCCGTAATAAAAAAAGGGCAATGGCTTTACAAAAAAGATTTACCAGTGCAGGAGTTCAAACTGTCATTCAACAATATATCCACCAAAAAAAACCATATTTTCGTGTCCAGGTATTTGCAGGAAAACGTCTTGAAATTGCCAGAAAAGCAGAACGTTCACTCCTGAATCGTGGATACAATGATGCTTTTCTGATCGCTCGATAAAAGTCTCTATTGTAGCGCAATATCAAGACTGCAAATTTGAAAAAATAAGGGAAATTCTCAAGGGGAAACTGCCTGAATCAAACAGAGTCACTTCCCTTCTTACTGAAGAAAAGGAAGTGACTGTAAAACTGAAAAAGCTACAACTGGTGAGTTATTCTTCGCTAATATCAAGAACAACAGCGTCATAAATATTCTCACATGCATGGACTTTTGCAAGAACATCTTTGGAGATTAAGCTATCAGTGGATAGCAGTATAATATTCTGCGCACCTTCCTCCTGACGTCCAACAGTCATGCTGGAAATATTCACATCATTCTCGCCCAGAGCGGTTCCCAGCGTGCCGATGACACCCGGTACATTATTGTTATACACAAGCAGCATAGAACCGACAGGGTGGGCTTCGAGCCTGAAACTGTTAATCCTCACCAGACGTGGCTCCTGATGACCAAAAACTGTTCCAACCAGCACATTTTCAACGTCACCTGCCTTTACTGTAATTTTTAGGATATTGGTAAAATCCTCAGAACTGTCAGACTTGGACTCAATAACCTTAATGCCTCTCTCCTTGGCCAAAAGAGGAGCATTTACATAATTAACAGCATCCTGAAGAATGGGAGTGAACAAACCTTTAAGACAGGCAACAGTTATTGGGCTGGTATTCAATTCAGCGAGTGTGCCACCATATTCTATAGTAATCTCCTCTATCCCTCTCTTACTGATTTGCATATGCAGGCTACCAAGCATTTCACCGAGGCGAATATAAGGCCCCACCTGGCTCAATACATCATCACTGACAGAAGGAACATTCACAGCATTGGTAACGGCACCTCTTTTCAGATAATCCGCCATTTGCTCGGCAATAATTACCGCAACATTTTCCTGAGCTTCGCTTGTGGAAGCACCTAAATGCGGGGTACAGATAAAGTTATCAAGCTCAAGCAGGTTACAGTTCCCCAGACTTGTGGGTTCATCAGCAAACACATCAAGTGCAGCACCTGCTATCTCATTATTCGTAAGAGCTTTATACAACGCTGTTTCATCACAGACACCACCACGGGCACAATCAATGAACATGGCATCGCGTTTCATGTTCTTGAAAAAGTCATCATTGATGATACCGGCAGTTTCCTTTGTCATGGGTACATGCACGGTAATATAGTCTGACCTTCTGGCAAGATCTTCAAGAGAAACAATTTCAACACCAATTTTTTCGGCCACCTCCTTTTGTAAATAAGGATCATAGGCAATTGTCTTCATTTTCAATCCATGGGCTCTACTCGCTGCAATCGAGCCGATCCGTCCCATACCCAAAATGCCAAGAGTCTTACCAGTTACCTCACGTCCCATGAACTTTTTCTTCTCCCATTTTCCAGCCTTCATGGAAGCCGTGGCCTGGGGAATATTACGGGAAAGGGACATCATCATGGCAATGGCATGTTCAGCTGTTGTTATGGCATTGCCATCCGGGGCATTCATCACCACAATCCCCTTCTCACTGGCCGCTGGAATATCCACATTATCCAGACCGATACCGGCACGTCCCACTACCTTCAGGTTACTAGCTGCATCAATTATTTCCTTGGTTACCTTTGTTGCACTGCGAATAACCAGACCGCTGTACTCTCCTATGATCTTTTTTAATTCGTCAGGAGACATACCTGTTTTAACATCTACTTCAAATCCGGCTTTTTCCAGAATCTCTGCACCAACCGGTGATAAATTGTCACTGATCAAGATTTTCATTTTTTCTCCTTAGCTAATTATCTTGCTCGCAAACCTCAGTCGAATTACGTGCATAGATTCACGGCCATCCCCATGGTACATGGATTCATTCCGCTAAATACCGATCGTTATACCAGCCCCGCTAAACGAGACTTTGTTGAGTACACCCTTGCAGGGTATAAGTACCTTATTGCTTTACGTCACATTACCCAAAGACGTTTGTCTTCCTGTTTTTAATGACAGTTTTTTTTCAGTAAGGCCCAAAAGGGATATATCCAAAGATCTTGAATATAACGCTATTAAAAATCAAGAACAACACATTTTGTTATAAATAATTTTGAAAAGAATGCGTTACCTCACAGGCTTTTTCATGGTAGTTATATTTTTTGATAAAACATTTGCCGGAATAGCTTTCAGTTGCAGTATATTTCTAAAATGTATATAAGCTATACCTCACCTGATTCATACATTTCCAGTCAACCAACAACAAAACAGTATTTGGAGACACAATAAGGATTATCAATGAGCGAGACACGACTTCGTTTTCCCCCCAGTCCCACAGGCTATCTTCATATAGGTGGAGCCCGAACAGCCCTATATAACTGGTTATATGCAAAAAAGACCGGTGGAAAACTCATACTGAGAATTGAAGATACGGATACCGAAAGATCAACCGAAGAATCAATAACCGGTATCCTCGAAGGTCTTGAATGGCTGGGAATTGACTGGGATGAAGGACCGTATTTCCAGTCAGAATTTGCAAATGATCATGAAAATGCAGCTCAGAAGCTTTTGCAATCAGGACATGCCTATCCTTGTTTCTGTACCAAGGAAGAGCTTGATGCCAAACGGGAAACAGCTATGGCTGCAAAAGCGAAAGTGGGCTATGACGGTACATGCAGGCATCTCACAGCCGAACAGGTCGCAGAAAAACAGGCCCAGGGCCTGCCCTTTGTCCTGCGTTTTAAAGTACCTGCCAGAGATGGTTCTTTCTCCTATGAAGATAAGGTGCTGGGCAAAATACAATCAAGATACGAGGAGCTTGATGATTTTGTAATTGTCAGATCCAATGGTACACCACTCTACCTGCTCTGTAATGTTGTGGATGATATCCGTGACAGAATAACTCACGTCATACGAGGTCAGGATCATATGACCAATACCCTCAAGCAGGTGTTACTCTATGAAGCCCTTGACGCACCATTACCGGAATTTGCCCATATTCCACTGACCATGGATACAAAACGAGCGAAAATATCCAAACGCAGTCATGGTGAAATTGTTGCTGTCCAGTTCTACCGCGATAGAGGTTTTCTACCCTGGGCATTAAATAATTATCTGGTACTGCTTGGCTGGGCTCCAGGTAATGACCAGGAATTCTTTTCACGGGAAGAGCTCATTGCCAACTTTTCCCTGGAGCGCATCAACAAGTCGCATTCCATTTTCAACTACCGTAAAAATGATCCGAAATTCTTCACTGATCCCAAGGCTATTTCCATCAATGAACACTATCTGCGAAGTATGAATATTGATGAACTTGCTGCCTATGTGGAAGAAGATTTCAAGAAAGAGCAAATATGGGATAATGCCTACGCAGACGAGAAAAAAGGATGGTTTCTGGAAACCCTTGATCTTATCCGTCCCCGCTTTCATACTATAAAGGATTTTGCTACACTGGGAAGAGCCTATTTTGCTGATGAATACACAATCGACGAAAAAGCAAGGAAAAAGCACCTGATCAAACACCCAGGCCTTGAACAGTGGCTTCCCCAGCTTGGTAAGCGCTACGAAGATCTCGAGCCCTTTACTCTGGAATCAACCGAACAGGTTGCCAGAGATCTTGCTGAAGAATGTGAGGTGAAACCAGGCGTGATTATCAACGGTATGCGAACGGTGGTAACAGGCCAGCTGGCAGGTCCTTCGATGTTTGACATCGTTATAACCATGGGTAAAAAAAGAATAGTCAAACGCCTGCTTTCTGCTGCAAAACTGTTTTCTCAATCATAATGGACAAACATCATGGATATACAAGAAAAACCCCTTGACTTCATTCGTCAGATAATACAAGAGGATCTGGAAAAGGGGAAACACACAGAAATTATTACTCGTTTTCCTCCTGAGCCCAATGGCTTTCTCCATATCGGCCATGCCAAATCCATCTGCCTGAATTTCGGAGTGGGTGAAGAAACCAATGGCATCTGCCATCTGCGCTTTGATGATACCAACCCCAGCAAGGAAGAAAATACCTATGTCCAATCCATCCAGCAGGATGTACGATGGCTGGGCTTCGACTGGAAGGAGAACCTCTTCTTTGCCTCAGACTATTTTGATCAACTGTATGCATTTGCAGTAAAGCTGATAGAATCAGGCAAGGCCTTTGTCTGTGAACTCACAGCAGATCAAATACGCGAATATCGGGGAACCCTGACAACACCTGGAAAAAACTCACCCTACAGAGACCGCTCCGTTCAGGAAAATCTTGAGCTGTTTGAACGCATGAAAAATGGAGAATTTGCAGAGGGCAGCCATGTACTGCGCGCAAAAATTGATATGGCCTCGCCTAATCTGAATCTGCGGGATCCGGTTATTTACCGTATCATGAAGGTATCACACCATCGAACTGGTGACAAATGGTGCATCTATCCGATGTATGATTATACCCATTGCCTTTCAGATGCCATCGAACAGATCACTCACTCGCTCTGCACATTGGAATTTGAAGATCACAGACCGCTCTATGACTGGGTTCTGGACACGCTGCAAACCAAATGTCATCCCCGTCAGATCGAGTTTGCCAGGCTCAATTTGACCTATACTGTAGTCAGCAAACGTAAACTGCTGAAACTTGTGGAAGGGAACTATGTGGATGGCTGGGATGATCCGCGCATGCTCACCTTATCCGGTTTGCGAAGAAGAGGATACACTCCTGCATCCATCAGAAACTTCTGTACCATGATCGGTATAGGAAAAAAAGAGAGCTGGATCGACATGAGTGTACTTGAAAACTGTATCCGTGAAGACCTCAATGAATCAGCACCACGGGTAATGGGCATCCTTGATCCACTTAAGGTGATCATTGATAACTATCCTGAAGATCAGTCAGAAGAGGTTGTTGCCAAAAATCATCCGCAAAAACCTGAAATGGGTACCCGTACCCTGCCGTTCTCAAGAGAACTCTACATAGAACGTAGTGATTTCATGGAAAATCCACCGCGTAAATATTTCAGACTCGGCCCAGATCGGGAAGTACGGTTACGCTATGGTTACTATATCAAATTTGTATCCGTCGACAAAAATGAGAAAACAGGAGAGATAGAGGCTATCCACTGCACCTATGACCCAGAGAGCAAGGGTGGCTCCTCTCCCGATGGCCGCAAGGTAAAGGGCACCATCCACTGGGTTTCAGCTGCCCATGCACATACCTGTACAGTTCGTCTTTATGATAGATTGTTTACCCGGGAAAACCCCGAAGAGGATAAGGAAACTGACTTTATTGAAACGCTCAACCCCGATTCACTGGTATCTCTCCACGATTGTAAGGTGGAACCTATGCTCAGGGAACAACAACCGGGAAGTCGATTCCAGTTTGAGAGACAGGGATATTTCAATATTGATACAAAAGATTCCCAACCGGGGAAACCCGTGTTTAACCGTATAGTCACCTTGCGTGATTCATGGACCAAGATGAAATAAATATATGATAAGAGGAGAGCAGTCTATCCGATTTACCAACAATTGCAGCCCAACTGACAGCACATAAAACCCTCAGGCATCATATGACATCGCCATATTTTTTAGGGGATTGAAAGGTGAATTAATAAAACAGCAGGGCAAGGCCAAACACAATCGCAACAGCAGCGAGTGCTGCTAAAAGGCCATATACTCTGTATCGAACAGTGGAAACGGCAGGGGTTTCTGCACTCATTGATAAATCGAAAGCTTCGAAACTTTCTCCCCCATCCTCGTCTTTTTTCATCGCCGCAAGAAAAAGGGCATCTATAGCAGTATCAGGCTGCAATTTTGCCCTGCATTTCTCACATGACTGAGCATGTGAAAGTGCTTGTTTTGTCAGCTGATAGGGAACATTTTTCTTGTTTTTCAGCCATACGTCATATTCATCGCAGGTCATACCTATACCTTCTCAGAAACCACCCAGCCATACTCGAACATGAAATAAACTCACTCTATCCTGATTGATTGCAGCCCCTCACCTTCATCATCATTGTTTTCATTTGCTTTATCGCTTTTATCATCCTCAATATAATCAACAGTTTCAAAAGCCTCAATGATGTCGTCTTCTGTCAGCACATCTTCTTCTCTATAATTCTCTTCCTTTGTTTCTTCAGGTATTTCTTCTGGAAGATCGACTTGCTGTACTACCGGCTCGTCCAAGGGTTTTTTAAAAATGGCAATGAGTCCATCATCTGTCTCCAGCATGGAAACAAGTTCCCAACCAGCCTGACCATATTCATTCAGAGATTCCTCAACCTCTGCCTCATCGAGAAAGGCATTCCCTAAAAAACCTTCTTTTTTCAGTTGAAAATAAACTGTTTTATAATTCCAGCGCATATTCTTTCCTATCCCTAAGAGATGCTATACTATTCCGCACAACCGGGGCCCCCAGTAACCCGGTCATCCTGCCAATAACTCATCATTTTTAAAAGTACCCTCATACACAGTACCATTTGTATATATCAGCTTGCCATGGCCATTTCGCCGCCCTTTACTGAAGTTTCCTTTGTAAACTGTACCATCCATGGACTTGAGTACACCATAACCATGAGGCATATCATTTTGGAATTCCCCTTCATATCGGGAACCATCACTGTAATGCAAGACACCTGATCCAGAAAAACGTCCGTGTTCAAAATCGCCTGTATATGTGCTGCCATCAGCAAAAATATATTCACCTTTTCCTTGAAATTCATTTGCTTCAAAATGGCCTACATACCTGCTGTTATCCTGATAGACATAGGTTCCCTCTCCCTGACGCATATCTTCGACGAAGTCTCCTTCATAAAACCGATTGTTGGAAAAATAATATTTCCCCCTGCCATGTTTTTGACCTGTTTTAAACTGACCTGCATACCTGTCACCATTTGCATAGAGAATCTCGCCATCTCCATCCATGAGTCCTGCTGCAAGATCACCTTGATAAATATCACCATTAGGAAAGGTAAAGGTAACTTCTCCTGAAAAAGGGGTTTTTCTGTCTCTGTTAGAGAAGATCAACGAATCGACGAGTACAAAACCAGAAAGTCTGACATCCTCATTTCCAGAATTGGATAGACGAACGTTTGTTCCTACTCCAGGAAGAGAGGAAAGCTCGGCGAAAGACTGATCAGATGGGGGAAGCATCTCACCAGACATGAGCTGTTCTTCTACTATAGGTTTAAGTTCGACGGGTCTGCCGTCTTCAAAATATCCCGAATGCAAAACCTTAAAGCCATTTTTCAACACTCCGACACCATGAATCACATCTCCCTGAAATTCTCCCTCGTAGACATCTCCGTTGGGATAAGTACAACGACCTCGTCCCTGTCGCTTATTATTAACGAAATCGCCCTCATAGACAGAGCCATCGGCATACTCCATTTTCCCTTTACCCTCTTTTCTTCCATCAACAAAGTCACCAAAATAACTGCTGCCATCCCTGTATATCATTTTTCCCCGTCCGTTGATGATCCCGTCAATAAATTCCCCGTTGTATTCAATTCCTTCAGCAAAAAGCAACGTTCCTATACCGTTATATTTATCATTTCGGAATTCACCATCATACCGATCACCATTGGGAGCAAAATAAATACCTTTTCCATTTCGCAGTGTATTGATGATTTCGCCTTCGTATCTTCCCTTGTCCAGATACGTTTTAATTCCTTTTCCGGCCGGCTGTCCGTTACGAAATTCTCCCTCAAACCATGTTCCATCCCGGTACACCAGTCGTCCCAGGCCATGAATAATTGCATTTCTGAAATCTCCACTATACTTTCGGCCATCTGCAAAATAGAGAGCGCCCTTGCCGTTATAACGCCCCAGGTAGAAATCTCCCTCATATCTGCTGCCATCAGGATAGTGTAGCTTACCTTGTCCGTGAATCACACCATCATAAAAAGCGCCTTCATATGTGCGCCCAGATGGTTCTGAGAGTGCTCCCTCTCCGTGTGGTTTACCATTGCGCAATTCTCCCTTATATTGCATACCGCCCGGATACTGCATCACACCTGTTCCATGTATCACACCATGCTGAAACTGACCGGTATACCTGCGTCCATCTTCATGAATCATGGTGCCATGGCCATTTATACAATCGCCTTCAACACATTGAACCCCATGGGAATTTGATGTACTTGCCAACACCATGAACAAAGCAGTTATTACATATGCTCTCATGAAATTATCTCCTTTTCAAAAAGGATGCTCCTCGCAAACTTCTTTATATTTACCTTTCAGCAATATACCCGATACGCCGTGACCCTGATACCAGTTTTACTACGCTCTCGTTACCGACAGCCAATCTCCTTTTCGAGAAAATACCTGTTTGCACAACATCTGGGAAAAATCAAACCATTCTGTCTTGAGTGTCTACTTTATATCTCCCCCGGCTCTTTGTCAGCTGTGCCAGGATGTAAATGACAATCAAAGAAAAGAGCACACGCCCTAAAAACACGCCTGTCCAATGTGCCCCCAAGGCCATCATCAACAGAGTATCTTCGATAATGGCATGACACAATGCCATGAGTGCCAGCGAAAAAAAGACCTCACGGCTCTTCAAACGTCCACTTGTTGACTCTCGGATAATCAAGGCTCCGCCATAGCTTATGCCCATGAGCATACCTACAACAGTAATGGGGGCTGCTCGTTTGCTCATGCCGAAAAAAGGCAGTACAGGCTCGAGCATTTTTTCAAAAAGATCCAGAATACCTGTAGTACGGAGGAAACGCATCACAACAATAACACAAAATATTACTACAACGATGAGCATGAGATTTTCTATTTGCCCGAGTGCCCACTGTCCAAGATTCAGGTCTGTAGCCTTCGGCTCAAATACTATTCGAGCTGAGCCTTGAAAGAGCGAAAAAAAAGTGAACAACTGATCGAGCAGCCATGCAAAAAGAAAACCGCCAGCAATACGTAATACCAGAATTGGCAGCAAAGGGGCACCGCTTCGTTTGGTAATTGTCATCTCTAATGGCAGCGAATGGGCAACCAGCATCGCCGAGCATATAATTGTTGCCTGAGCTGTAGTTATAGCCAGCCCCGGAGCCAGAGCTGCAAAGATAGCCATGGCACCATAGAGGTTTGTTATCATCGCAGTTGCCCAGACCAGGCCCATGGCACCGGGAAGCCCAAGCAATCCCATGACTGGATCAAGCAGTTTACTGAAAAACATTACTACCCCCAGTTCCTGCAAAATCTTGGTAACAATTATAACCGGGATTGTTATTTTTATCAGCTCCCAACTTGTTACGGCAGTATCTTTTAAAATAACACTGACGAGCTTATAAAGCTTTCCAGACAATGTCTGTAATCCTTTTCCCATTTTTTTCATCTACTTGACCTTTCTCTTTTTCTGCACAAAAAGCTTGCAATGCATACCAGAGGATACAAAAACTACCCGGTAGGGAATCTGTTTGGAAAGAAATTTCATTCCTCTACATCCATAAGGCTTGCCAGGATTATGAGTAATATAAAAGAACTGGCATTGATAACAGTTTGGAGCTTTTTGCATGTGTTATTCGGCAGGGAGAACCTGAATATGTACCGTTAAAGATATAGATGAAAAATGCTCAATCGGCAATTCGAAATTTTTTGGGATAATCAAAAAACACACAGCGTCCGCACCCGCCCTGCACCTCACGCCAGCACGACACAGAAAGAGCAATGGCAACAATCCCAGATGTGGGAATATTCTCAAAACACGTTTGGGTAAGCGTTTCAGCAAAATCAGTTATTGCATAATTATGGCCTACAAAAAATGCTGTATCATATTCATCATCAATACCATGTACAACCTTGAACAGATTTGCAAGCGAGGAAGAATATATGTCCGGGTCATATACAATTTTCTTCCCTGCAAACCCCACGGCTTTCGCAAAAATTTTCGCGGTCTTTTTGGCCCTTTTTGCCGGACTTGAAACAATATAATCGGGCACTATCTTTCTCTTGGCAAGACGTGCTGCCATGGCTGGTGCATCTGCTTTTCCCCTGCTGTTCAACTTTCGCTCAAAATCAGTGGCAGAGGGATCGGACCAGCTCGACTTGGCATGTCGGATCAGATACAACTGTTTCACCGGAGCCCTCCTCTTGTCTCCACCTCTTTCCACAGTCTTTCATAGGCCAGGGCTGCAACCGATCGTGTAGAAGAGGCCCCCACAGGTTGTCTCAAAACACCCATCTTCTCAATTTCGGCCATATAGCCAACGAGGGTTCTCATAAATAAGTCGTTTTTCTTATATTGTGAGATTATCGAAAGATGCATATTTTTTCTTTTTTCCACCATGGAGAAAAACGCATGGATCTTACTTGTTGGCACGTTGAGTTTTTTACTCAACTTAAGTAGCTGTTTCAAAGAGATAAGAGAAAGAGTTGTAGGTATGACAGGGGCAACAATGATATCTGCTGATTTGAGAATATGCTCGGAAAGCAAGGTCAGGTTAGGCGGACAGTCAAGAAACAGCAGATCATACTCAGAAGCAACAGAGGCAAACATTTCTTTAAGATCAATGCCCATCTCTCGCTTTCGATCAAGCAGAAGATCGAAGTTTCGATGAGAGAAATGTGCCGGAAGAAGATCCAGGTCATCATAGTCCGTAGCTCTGATATAATCAGTAAGATGCCCCTTGATCAGTTTTTTTGTGGAAAATTTTTTTTTGGGTCTCATTCTGAAGTAATATGACGATGCCCCCTGAGGGTCAAGATCACAGAGCAGCGATGCATATTTATTCCTTGCAGCTGTATAAGAGAGATTGACAGCTGTAGCTGTTTTCCCCACACCGCCTTTACTGCAATACATGGCTATTATTTTCATACTCTCTCCCTCCTTTCGTTTTAACGCAACAATGAAGAAAACTTTGCAATATTCTCATCTGACGCAAAGGAAGCAAAAGTCTTCTCGTAAGCTTTTCGTATTGAGCGATGTTCTTCATGCATGCGGGTAAGCAATCCACCTAAAGAAACACCAATCTGCTGGGTACGTTTGTTCCTGCCATTCAGTCTGTTCAAGGCTTGTGCTATCATTTCTTTCTGCACGGAAATATCGTTAAATGCACCAAGATTATTCTGAAGTTTTTTTAATTGCTTCAGGAAAAAATCAATTTCATCTGCATTGTAAAAAGCTGAAAAGAACTCGAGCAGGTATCGCAGTTTCTTCCCCTGTATCCGTAATCTGTGCAGCATTTCATCAGGGCTGCTATCAGTAATTGCACTACCATCATCGATGATTTTCTGAAACCGCTTTCGAACGATTTTTGTAACTTTCTTTTTACAAGGAACTTCACCTGCTGCTGCCCAACAGGTACCTTTCTCTTTTTCCTCAATAAAGAGCTTCCAATACACCATAAAATCCTCATATCTTCGAGACTTCAACCCATCCACCATCTCTTTGAACGCCAATTTTCGGGTTTTTGCAAGATCCTCAAAGAAAAAGGTTATGCCCTGTCCTAGCTCTTCAGGAACCATCGAGAGATATCTCTCCTGCTCAAGCAGATAAACATCAATGTCACGCACAGGTCCGGTTATTGATCCCAACCAGCGCAATTCTTCCTGTATCCAGTTGTTTTCTTTTACAGGAATACTTTTTTTCAACTGAGAGAGTAATGATCTTGCCCTTCTCATAGCCACGCGAAAATCATGGAGAAATTCAGAATCAATATCAGCAAGAACACCAGCATAGTTTTTCTCCATGCATGCCATTAAATACCGACAAATTTCTGAAACAGCCCCCTGTACATCCTCTTTTTTATCGAGAACCAGATTGTATTTTGAAGAATAATCTCCTGGAGTCAGCCGGGCAGTATCCAGCATACGGACAAAAAGCTGCTCGCGGGTAATTTCAGAGGATTTTTCAGCATCGAGAAAAAGTTTATCCACTCGCTGATACGGTCTCTCATAACCACGTAAACAGCTTACCGTAACAATAATGGGAAATTCTTTCTCTTCGATCTCACGTACCACATAGCCATCATCAACAGAAATTCGGGTAACAGTTTTACCATCCTTATTCAGAATGGCAAAAGACCTCCTGCTGCATTTATATTCAAAGAGTTCAGTTACTGCACGAATATCAGCAAGAGAAAAGAGCACTGTCTGCAAGGCACTTTCCTTGATATCCCATGAAAAAAACTTTTTCCGCATGGTGCCCTCTTCCACTAGCACCTTATCACCTGAAGCCTGATACAGAGTCAATTGACGTTTCTTTCGTTTGAGCATCCAGCCCTTCCCAAATAACCGCCAGTCGTAGGTATCAAAATATGATTCACGTACCAGTTTTGCAGTAAACTCTTTGCTTGTATAAATTTTTTCAATTTTTTTCAAAAGATGCTCGAGAACAGCTCTCTCCGTTATAAGATAGGTTTTCTGCATGCTCCATCCCTCTTTCACTTTACCGCGATTTCCCATGAACAAGTAATTGGCTATGTTCTGTAATCAGCATTTATCTTTACATAATCAACTGAAAAATCACAGGTATAGAACTCTTCACAAACACCACCTTCCTTCATATCCACAGTTACACAAAACGCATTCTTTTTAAGAACTTCCCCCGCCTTTTCTTCAATATCAGGACCGAGCCCCAATCCATTTTTTACAAGTACCACATCATCAAAGGCGACATCCACCTTGTCTGGATCAAAGCGTACCCCGGAACGTCCCATAGCCGCGAGAATACGCCCCCAGTTTGCATCTTCCCCAAAAAACGCTGTTTTCACAAGCGATGAATTTATCAGAGTTTTACCAATGAGCAGAGCATCTTCTTTTTCTTTTGCCCCACAGACTCGGATGGTGATGCATTTTGTAGCACCTTCCCCATCAGCAACAATTTTCAGCGCAAGTTCATGAAGAATTGTATACAGATTATCGCTGAAAAGCTGATAGTTTTCACTGTCCGTATCATCAATCCAGGGATTATCAGCCCGGCCGTTGGCCATAATCAACACCATATCGTTGGTACTGGTATCCCCATCCACACTTATTCGGTTGAATGTTCTTTCCACTGCATCTCGCAAGGCCTTTTGTAATTCGACAAAACCTATCTGTGCATCCGTAAGGACAAAGGCAAGCATAGTGGCCATGTTAGGCATAATCATCCCTGATCCTTTGGCCATTGCCATAAATTTCACTTCTTTTCCACCAATGTCAACCGTACGCTCTACCGTCTTTTTAACAGTATCCGTTGTCATGATGGCAGTTGCAAAATCATCAAAAGAATCAGTCCCGAGATTTTCTATGAGCTGCGGTACCGCCTTTTCAAAGATGGTTGCATCAAGTTGTTCACCGATAACTCCGGTCGAAGAAAGCTGCACCATCTCTTCGGGTATTCCAAGACCATCAGCAACCATTTTCCCGATCTGCAAACAAACCTGTATCCCCTTTTCTCCGGTACATGCGTTGGCACAGCCGCTGTTTACCAGAACGGCTTGAGCCCTCCCCTGCTTGAGACGTTCCTTATCCACAACCAAAGGTGCAGCAATCACCAGATTTTGTGTAAAAACACCAGCTGTTACTGCTGGTTCAGATGAATATATCAACCCCAGATCCAGTCGATCTTTATATTTGATACCAGCAGCCACCGCTGATGTGGTAAAACCCTCAATTTTCATATACCCCCTCATTTTTTTCTGATTTCCAACCATTTCCCAATCAATACTTTTTTATCATCACAGCACAATACCATTTTTACATGTTGATTTTCCACTACTAATTGTAATAGTATGGTATCTTTTAAAGCGTATGCTACTCTCTTCCAGACAATCCCTGGTTTTTCATGAATATTCTCATACTATCGGACATACATGCCAACTATCCGGCTTTAAAGGCGGTCTCGGACGCACTGGTTCCAGCAGCCTTCGACACTATAATAAACTGTGGTGATTCCCTTGTATATGGGCCTTTTCCCAACAAGACCATCGAGTGGCTGCAGACCCATACTGTACTCTCAATTCTCGGTAATACCGACAGAAAAGTTATAAAAATCATACAGGGAAAAGCGTTTTCAAAGCCAGCAAAATATGAAAAACGTATAATGTATACCTGGACAGCCGAGCACCTCAATCAAAGAAGTGTAGGATACATACACTCTTTGAAAAAGAAACAAAAAATTACTGTTGCCCTGCCGTTCGGAGATTCCTGTTTGAAGAAAAAAATCGGCATATTCCATGGCAGCCCGGATGCAGCAAATGAGTTTCTTTTTGATACCACTCCCCGTTCACGCTTTGAATCCCTGGCGCAAAAACACCATAAACTGTCATTTGTTCTATGCGGCCACTCCCATACACCTTTTCACAAGATAGTAGGAAAGACACATTTCATCAATCCTGGCAGCGTAGGCCGCATGTTTGATGGCAACCCTGCAGCGTCCTGCTGTACCCTGCAAATCACAAAGACAAACGTTACCGTTACACATTATAGAATCCCTTACGATACCGAACAGACAATAGCTGAACTTCGTAACCATAAACTGCCGGAAATCTATTGTACAATGTACAGGCTGGGAAAAAAACTCAATTGAACTCGAAAAACTGGATACATATTTTGTTGATTCACCTTACCTGGTCATTACAAAAACATGTTCATTTTCTTGTTTTTATGAAAAATTTTGGACAGCAAACAGTAAACTGCAAGGAATCCGTTTTTAGGGAAACCATCAAAGTATTTTTAAAGAGTAAGCATCAATGACATCGCTGATTTCTTGTACAGCTGTGTTGGATTGATCCAGACTTTTTTGGGAGCATATGCTTTCATTTCCATAAATAATGATAATTACTCGCCAGAATAACGATAAACATCGCACCCAGTAAAAGCGTTGTTGATAAAAGGGAAACTGTGACAAATCTGTTACAGCTGGTCTGCACGCTACCTGGAATAGACAACTCCTTTTTGCGAAATGAAAACATCCATACGCCGCCGCCACTGACTGTTGAAAACCATATCCCCACATATATCAACCAGAAAAGGATCGCATCAGGTTCCTGTAGAAGACAGAATGGACAGCGATGCACCGGATTTTCAAAAGCATATTGGGTAATATAGAGCGTTACGATAAGAATATTTACAGGCAGCAGAAGAAGTGCGGAAAGGGAAAAGAGGGCCAACATTTTTTTACGAAAAAAAACTATTATACCAGTAAGATAGTAGCATAATAACAAACCGGAAAAACCAGTGAGAGTTGCTGTGCTTTCCAGGCTGTTGAGCAGCTGTGGCAGGGTAAAGGGAGATGTGGCACTGAACAGATCACCACAGCAGCTGACTAACGTATCCGGGTGCATTTTTTGCAGCCACAGGTAAAGCAGGATGCCGTCAGCAATAAAAAGAATCGTAAAAAAGGGAACAATGGCAAAGCGCAGGCGCAGCAGGTGCTGCTCTGCATGTAGACGATCGATATGATTAAATACCAGCCATAATCCGGTGCCGATAGCAAGAAGTATCTTGCAGCAGAGCAGAGCAATTCCATAACCGGTAAAGGTGCAAACACCAAAGGCGCACATTGCTCCGGTAAGAAAGGGAGTAAGGCTATCGGCGGTAAAGATGGTGAGAAAAAGTGAGCAAATGCTGAGTACCATGGTAAAGGGAACCAGCACCACTAACAGCTCTGCAATTGATTCCAGCCGTATCTGCCGCTGAGCACCGCTACCTCTGTCCCAGAACAGGGCAATGCGCAGGGCATAGATACCATTAACCAGCCAGAAGATAAACAGAAATATTTCCAGAATCACCAGAACCAGCAGTGCGGGCGTCCACATTCTCAGCGTCCTCTCGCGATTCGTACCTTTCCTTCTTGCAGAAAGATACGTTGGTCAAATGAAAAATCTGTTGCGAAAACAGGGTCATGGCTGATAATGATTACCGTCTTTCCAGTGAGAGAGCAAAGAAGGCTGCGGATTTCTGCCGCCGAACCCTCATCAAGATGATTGGTTGGTTCATCAGCAAAGATAATTGGCGGATCATTAATCAATGCCCTTGCCAGACTCACCTTCTGCTTTTGCCCGCCGGAGAGCTGCTCTATTCTGGCATTCATTTTGACTCCAACCCGCAGTTCCTCAAGTAACTGCTCAATCCTCTCCATATTTTTCCGGCGGTCAGAGATTACGGGCAGAGAGGCAAGGGTAAGATTTTCGAGAATGGTCAACTCCGGCAACAGGCTTTCCCCCTGAAAATGGAAACCAAAATTTTCCTGGCGAAAACGGCTGCGAAAAGGCTCGCTTAGGCCACTTATTTCAGTATCATCACAATATATTCTCCCCGTTGTGGGGTGAATGATGGTACCGGCAAGGGACAGCAATGTCGATTTCCCGGAACCATTTGCACCACTGATTAGGACGCTGCTGGCGGAAGGAATGGTGAAGCTGCACTCTTTTAATCCCCAGATTTCGGTATCTTCTCGCAGATATTTTTTGCTTACATTATGAAAACGTATCTCCATCAGAAAGCCTCCGGATCAGCACTGGCAATTTTCCAGATGGGCAACAATGAAACAGAAAGCAGGGGAATAACCGTTATACAAAATAAGAGTCCCACACTACCTAAATCAAACATCGGATAAAATCCGGCCTCTGGAAAAATCGTCGACCACCCCCGCAGTATTTGCGAAATAAGCCCACCTCCTAAAAGAAAGATATGGCACCACGCCAAAATAGTCCCGCACAGCCAGGAAAATAAAATTATAATTCCCACCTCATAGAGGCGGCAGCGTATCACCATGGTCGTTGTCCAGCCAAGACTACGCAGCAGGGCAATTTCCTTACGCTCGCCGCTCCATAAACCGGAGAGCTGGTCGATAGCAAAGGTAAGCAGCGCAAAAAGCCCAACCAATGAGATTATAAGAAAGATAGCTGTTCTCCAGCCAAAAATCATGGTGTAGGTATTTTGCAGATTCTGGCGAATAATAACCCTGCTTGCAGGATATAGTTCCTTTATTTTGGCGGCGATATTGGTCTGTTCAATCTGCCGGGGTACGGTGAGTGCCAGGTCGGTAAACAGACCTGCCGGAACCTGGAATAACTGGCGAAAATCGTTGCGCGAGATTTGCGCCAGATCGGCACTGACCATCTCTGTTTCTGGGGGGAAAAGAGCCTTGATATGAAAAAGCACAGGAGTATCATTAACATCGGCAAGAGCAAGGTCATCCCCGGCCTCCAGTTGCCATAGCCGTGCAATCCCCTGCCCCACTATTGCCTCACCAGGGTCAAGATCATCATCTACGCCGATAAAAGAGTAGGCGGTACGGGTACGTGCATCATAATAATACCCCCATAGCCGTCCCTCTGCCCTGGCAACACCGCGCAAACCGCTTAAAACCGGGAGCAGCTCTGCACTGACATCAATCTGCCTTCCGCCTCTTTGCATCTGCACCACCATATCGGGAGCATTTTTCAGCCAGAGATCGGTATTTTTTTCAAGTACATCGGCAAAGAAAAAAATACTGCCATAACAAAAGGTTACCAGCATAAAAAGCAGAGACATCCCTGACCATTTTAACGGGCTTCTACGCAACCGGGTATAGACATAGTCGACGAGCAGGGTTTCCCGCAGCAGAGTGGTATTCATTATCTGCCCACCTCCTGAGGGGGAGGGATAAAGAGACTGCTGATACTGTGTTCCATTGCTCCCGGCCCTTCACGGTAGGCTGATTGCAGATCACTCAGCAGCGGATTTCTGGTATGCGGTGCTTCACAAAACAGTGCCAAATCAGTGATATATATTGCGCTTCTTTGTGAAAAAGAGTAACCAGGATCAGGCTGTTTATAGAGACAAAATACCCCCACCCCCAAAAGTACAAACAGGGGCAGGGTGAGAAGAGTTATAATAATGCGGTGACCGCAATTCATGGAACTCTACTGTTTTTCATGCTGCTTTTTATGATGCTTCATTGGCAAAATCTCTTTGAGTTTTGCCAGAGTAAGCTCGGGATAGCGATATAGTGCCTTACCATGATGCTCGACCATAAACTCTTCAGCACTTTTCTTATCAACAAAGGGGATAAGATCCGGCCCCATTGGTCCCATAATATCACTTCCACCCACATACCAGGCCTTTGTTGCATCAATAAAATTTGTGGAATAGTAGTCTCTTAACTGCAGTTGTGCCTCACCATGATCCTTATCGGCAGGGTTGGTCAGCAGCAGGCACTTTGGTGCACAAAAAACAATCACCTCTTCATCCGGCTTCTGCATCCGACCTTCCCACATTGGATTTTTGGTAACGATCATTCCACAACGCACACATCTTACTGAGTCTTCAGCATTAATAATTGCAGGTATTGTCAGCAGCATAAAAAACACAAGAGAAAAGAGTGGAAATATTTTTCTTCTGTTCATTTTATGTCTCCATTTATAATATTCAAAAGTCGGGTTGTTAGCTGCTCAAAAGGTACCTTCCCTATAATACGTCCGAGCACCACACCGTCATCGCCAATGATATAAACAGTTGGTATCGCCATTAACTTGTAGCGGTGTGTGCTGGTATGAATAGGGTCATAGGCAAGGGGAAAGGAAATGTGCTTTTCTTTGCGAAGTTGTTTAACGTCCTCAAGGCTGTCGCCAACATTGACAGCAATGATATTCATTTTTTCATATTGTTGCTCATTTATAAATTTCTCAAATTCCTCCAGCTCATCTGAACAACAGGAGTTGGCAAAAAAAAGCATGACCAATGGCTTGCCTCGATATTTCTGTAATTCAACCGGCTGGTCATTATTGAGATAAAGAGCTCCCGGATCAGGCGCAATTTTTCCTTGCTGCGCAGTTTGAAGTTTTCCCCTTTCACAACCTCCAAGGCAGCAAAGCAGGCATATAAAAAAAAACGTTCGCAAAAAAGTTAAGGTCATGAAACAATTCTTCCAAAATTCAGGCGGATAATACGCTCGGCTTCTTCTCCCAAATCGGGGTTATGGGTAACCATGACTATTGTTCGTCCCTTGGCATGCAGTTGTTTGAAGAGGCCCAGAACAATTTTCTCATTTTCTTCATCAAGATTACCGGTTGGTTCATCAGCTAAAATGATTGTTGGATCATTTACCAAAGCCCTGGCAATACAAACCCTTTGCTGCTCTCCACCCGAGAGTTGACTGGGACGGTGGTTATAGCGATGACCAAGCCCGACCTCATCAAGAATTTTTTTGGCCATTTTTTCATCCTGCATAGAATGCAGATATTGCGCCAACATGATATTTTCCAGGGCGGTGAGATAGGGAACAAGATGGAATTGCTGAAAAACCAGTCCAATCTTTTCCCGACGAACAACCGTCCGATTGTTATCATCAAGACCGGCGGTGTCAATCCCTCCGATCAAATAGGAGCCGGAAGTTGGAGGATCAAGCAGGGACAAGATATTCAGCAAGGTGGTTTTTCCCGCCCCGGAAGATCCCATGATAGCAACCCACTCACCAGTGGGAACTGTAATATTTATGTCAGCAAGAGCAACAACATCACCAAATTTCCGCCATAAATCTTTAACTTCAAGGGCCTTGTTTTGTTCGTTCATTATTCTCCTCCCCGCAGTACCTGCGCCGGATCTATTCGTACTGCCTGACGCACTGGAAGTACAGAGGCGAGAAGGGCGCTGAGCAGTGAGACTGTTATGGTTATTGGTATGACTATCCAACGGAAGCTGATTGATGAATGAAAAACCATTTCACCAAGAAACTGGGCGAGTAAAAAGCCGAAAACAAGACCAAATACTACACCGAAAGCACTCATAATCAAAGCTTCCATCTGAAAAAGGCGTTGAATGACATTACTTTTGGCACCCAAAGCCCTGAGAAGACCGATTTCCCGAGTTCGCTCGGTAACAATTGCCATCATCGTGGTCATAACACAAAGAGTAGTTGTTGCAAGAATAAGGAGGATAACCGTTGCGATCAATCCTTTAATCTTGTCTACAACCTTACCTTCAGATTGACTTATTTTCCGGATAGGTCGAGCATCAATCTCTGGAATTTTACTTTCAATTTCAGTACCAAGCTGATCAACATTTACCTTGTCAGCATACAGGCTGAACATTGCGTTACTCACTCCGTTGTTATTACCCAGTAATTCGCGGGCAAGAGCCATTGAGACAATGACCTGATTGTCAGCATCCTGGCCGCTTTCAATAATTCCCTTAACCTTGACAGTGCGTCTTTGTTGACTGGTTTCGTTGAGCAGATTTATTTTGCTGCCTAATTTGAGTTCCATCGTTGTGGCAAGACTTTTTCCTATCATGCAGTTCTGATCATCAAAATCCACCGAGATCCAGCTTCCCTCAACCTGCCAGAAAGAAGAGAGCTTTTTCAGTCCGAGAAAATCAACTCCAGCTATAATCGCATTCCCCTGATCCAGGTGAATAACTCCATAAAGATAGGGACTGACGGCAAAAATCGCATCAGCAGGAATCATTGTCATTGCCTCCTCCAGAACCGGAAGCTCAATGTCCTTTCTGTTTGAGTCACTTGCAGGCGCAATAAAGAAGTTAGCACCGTAGGTTCTCAATTCCTTATGCATTTTTTGGGAGATATCAAAATAAAGCAGAGATAGCGCTGTGACAATAATGGCACCAATGGTAATGGAAAAAATCGAGATGGCCACCCTGTTTCTGCGTATGGTCAGAGAACGACTGACCAGAATAGTAAACATATTTTTCATTGTATCCTCACCTGACTTTAGGCTCGACCATGCAGTACTTCAGCCGGATGCAGTCTGGCAATCAGTCGACAGGGCAGAATAGAACCCAGTATTGCAACCACTACAGAAATCAAAACCACAACAGGAAGAGTGATCCAGCTAAATCCCACTGAAGAATCAAAAAGCGTATAGCCAATAAACTGCGCAAGCAAGATTCCAGCACCAAAACCAAGAACACCACTAATCGCGCCAACTAGCGATGACTCCGCAATAAATTGCTGGAAAATCAATTTATTGCCAGCACCAAGAGCCTTAAGCAAACCGATTTCCTGGGCTCGTTCCATAATGGAACTGCTCATCAGAGAGGAGATACCCAGCGCTGAGGCAATCATTGCTGCAATAGTCACCACCAAAAGCAGGGCCTGAAGCTTGTTGATAACAGCTCCTTCACTGGCGGCCACCTGCCAGACGGGTTTGGCAACAGCATCCTGCAGTTCCTCTTCAATCTGGGAGGTAATAGAGCTGACATAGGCAGTGCAATACCAGACATCATATTCTGTCATATCGAGCGAGTCCGGATCTCTGTGCGCCCTTCGAGAAAGTGCATCTTCAGGTACAGTAAGTGCACTGACACTGACAGAGGCAACTTTTCCCGGTTTTTGCAACAACTGCTGGGCAACAGATAATTGTCCAACAATCGCATTATCTTCAACACCCCCGGTTGTGAGAATGCCAACTACAGTTGCCTGAAAGATTTTTCCAGGAAAATCAGGATTGGAAAAGGATATTGTTTTTCCGATATTCAGTTTTGTCTTGTAACCAGCAAGTACCTGAGAATCGTCTTTCGGCCATTCGCCATCTACTTTCCAGTACGGATTAATAATTTTTGTACCGGTATGAAAATCTTTTTCTGATTCAAGAGGAAGATTATGATCAAACCAGGTACCAACAAAGGGGAAAATCTCATCCTGATCTTTCAACGAGACAAGTACTTTCAGAAAAGGGGCAAAACCCATAATGTTATTTCTCCAGAAAATATCCATAATTCTGGAGAGATCAGCTTCTTCAAGATATACTTTCCCTTTCAGGGGATTATAATCCACACCACCAATTTCCAGTGAAAGACTGTCACTTTTGGGAACAAGTTCAATATTGGCACCGTAGGTTTTCATTTCCTTTGCCATCTTGTCGCCAATATCAATAGAAACACACATCAGGGCAGTAATAAGGGCTGCTGAAAGGAAAACAGTAAGTACAGCCAGACGGTTACGCCTTTTCTCTCGAATAAATGAACGGGAAATAATATGAAAGAACATATCCGTCACCTCATTCTTTATATCCGTCGACCCTCATAGAGCGACGATTGACACGGGAATATTTTTCTGGGTCATCGACAAATTTTTTCAAGCTTTCTTCCGATTCGAAGCTAAATTCATGGCCTTTAAAGGAATAATGGAAAGGTGCCTTGAGATTGGAGAGCTCTTTACCGGTAACCGGATCTTTGACCATGATTTCAACCTTTTCCGAGAAGTAGTTCGCACCGTCTTCGAGATCGCTCTGCCGAATAATTATCTCACCATCCTTCATCGTACTGGGAAAGGGAATGGGGTTACAGCCTCCAGCCTTACCAATCGAGGGAATAAAGATACTCACATTACAGGCAATACAAATGACATTGTTGTTGCTTTCAATATACCCATCATCACCACAAATCTGGCATGCATCAAAAACTACACCAAACTTGTCAGAATTTTCATAGCGCTGGATGATAAAAAAACGAACTCGATATCCATCACTGGTAATGTAGGAATAGCGATGAAGATGGCTGTCATTTACGTCACTTACTTGTATTTTGACAAGCCCTTGCGCATCGGCGGTGACAGGGATAGCAGGTGAAAGCTCTGGTGGTCTGGTCACCACCACATCATACCAGGACTGGGCAACGGTACCCAGAAGCAAAGTGAACACGACAGTTGCTATATGACGCCTGTCAATTAATTTAAGAATAGTTCGTTTTCTGCACTCAGGCTCCGGCAATGTTTCCAGATCACTGGCTTTCACCACTCCACGGTGTCTTTTCAGGAAAAAGAGAAAAACCACGGCAAGAGCAATTGCGAATACAAGATAATTCCAGATAGTAACCGCATCATGCGCCTTGGCAACATAAGAGATAAGCCCCCTGCTCGCCTTTATATAATCCAGGCGAATCAAGTTAATGAGCAGATTGGCCACCCATTGCACTGCTAACAATAAGTAGAGGAGGAGAAAAACAATGCGACCCCATGCGGTAGCGATGCGGATGAAAAAAACCTTGAAAAGTACTCCCAAAAGAATCACAGCCGAAAAACCAAGGAGGAGTGCGCCACCATTGAGAATAAGTGCTGTATTAACTACTCCTGTAGCGGAAAGTGCTTGATCAGAGATAAATATCCATAACTCAATAGCACTGTATATTGACAACAGAATAAAAAATGGTACTCCCCCACCGATGAAACCTATAGTTGCAAATTTCGCATCTGTAAACAGGGAAGCAAGCAGACATACTAAACCAGAAACAAGTAACAGAAACGAGAGTAACAGTGAAAGTTCGCTAAAGTACTGTATATCTATCGCAACCTTGGCAAGAATGACACCACTGATGCTGGCGCCAAGGATCGCGATGACACTACGTAGATATGAACTCCGATCATTCCTTTTTTCCCAAAACGACAGAACCAGAGTAAAAAAGAGAACAAAAGGAAGATAGTATCTGATAACGGCAGAAAAGAAGGTGATAAAATCTGAAAATGGTGTCAGCATGGAATTGTAACTTCTTCAATAAAAAGAGAACAGTGGACAATCTTGACTGCCCACTGTTCTCTGGTGTCTATTTTAAAAGCTTACTAAGCTGTATTGTTACATTTTGATTCCTGAATAGGAGAAATCATATTTTACACTGAAAGGAGCCCACCATTTACCAACACCAGTGGCCTTGTCAGAGTGACGTCCAAATCCCTGCTTGCTGGGAGGCTCGAGAAAATAGGTCAGCTCATAATTACCAACACCAGGCATCTTGATGTTCGCGCCATAGTGAGGACCGTCAGCAGCAACCATAGGCATCAGATTTCCACCGATTTGAGCACCGGTATCCTTGTTTTTCAGGGTATATGCTACGGTCAGATAAGGTACCCACTCTCCGGCACCAAAACCATTGGTGTTCCCCTTGATTGCATGAATATCAGCTTCAAGATGAATGTCAGCCTGGGAAGCAGGCAGATCAATACCTCTTGGCTCCATAGTGATTGGCTGCAGATATACAGCGGCAACTTCCATTCCACCCATTTCCTGAGCTTCGCCGATCGGAAACTCTTTGAAATCAGCAGCGAAAGCTGCAGTAGAAGTCATCAGTGCGAACGCGATCGCGGTTAATAATACTTTCTTCATGATTAAGCTCCTTATAATTGAAGGATTTTATTAGAATACCGCCGGCAACACAACCAGCGGTGCTATTAGCTTTTTTCCTTTTTCCTGTAAAACCATGCACCTGCAAGAAGAACGACCAGAATAATTTGAGGAAGAAGACTTTCCACATAGGGATAAATACCCAGTGAAGTTATTTGCGGCACTCCGGGGACAAGAGTTGGTTCGAATAACTTACCTTCAACAAACTCCATAACAGCCTTGCCGGCAAAAACAAAAGCCATTAAATAGAGAAGGCCGCCGGTAAAAAGGAAAAAGGCCCGGTATGGCAGCTTGACAGAAGTGAACCGCATTACCAGATAAATGCCAACAAGAGCAATACAACCGACGATAAAGCCCGACAATATTGCCATACTCGAACCGCTTCCCGAAATTTGAGCAAAAAGGGCGACATAGAACAAAACAGTCTCTGCCCCTTCACGGTATACAGCAAGAAAGACTACTAACCAGAGCCCCCAAAGCGAACCTTTAGAAATGGAATCTTTCATCTTTTCCTTCACATATTTATCCCATTTCGCCGCTTCTGCCTTTGAAATAAGCCAGTGGCCGGTAAAAAACAAGACCACTACTGCAATCATCATGACAGCGCCTTCAAGAATTTCCTGACCAGCACCAGACACATGCAGAATTCCCTTGAGCACCCAGGCTGTAATAACTGAAAGGATAATCGCCCAGACACAGGCACCGTATACAGTTCTGAGTTTATCTTTATTATTGGTTTTCACCAGGTAAGCAATGATGGCCGTAATGACAAGAATTGCCTCAAAACCTTCCCTTACAATGATAAGGAGCGAGAGAAGAAACGCTTGAAGAAAACCGGTCTCTCCTTTTCCTTTCAGTTCTGATGCTACTTTTGTAAACTTCCGGTGCATTTCCTGCTTGGTCGCTTCCAGTTCAGAAAAAGGCTTTCCAGCCTTCATCTGTGCAACAATTTTTGTAAAAAACCCCTCCATCTCCAACTTGAGGTTTGTATCGACCATAGCGACCTGCTGCTCCATACCGCTCGCTTCAAAAGTATCGAAATAGCTGTTTTGCACAGTCATCTTTGCCTGATCAACCTTGCCTTCTTTATACAACGCCAGAGCATTATCAAGACTGACAAAGAGATCAGCCGTAACCTTTTCCCAGTCCTTTGCAGGCTGAACAGCATTTTCCCGTTCTTTACGCTGACGGTCACTGAGAGCCTTATCCACCATTGGCAGGCCCTGGGTATCAACAAGGAGATCAGCAAGAAACGTATTAACCTTAGCCGTCACTTCGTCATCAGCGGCCATCCCCTTGAGCATTTTATGGAGTTCCGCAAAAGTATTATTGTAGTAATAATCACGCTTTGTGGAAATTCCCCTGCGAATACCTGTTTCCAACAGGCTGTTCTTGTATCCGGTAAACTGTGCCTTGGTAAGGACATCTGAAGCCTCGTCATAACTTCCTCGTGAATAGGCATCAAGAAACTCATGAAGGAGGTTTTCGGTTAGCTTGTAGGCATCAAGCCAGACAGGATCAATCTTGCTGACATCCACCTTCTCAATACCTTGAATTCCTGAAACTGTATGACCAGAATCTTTGACCTTTTTGATCGCTTCAGCAATTTCACCGTTGAGAGAATCAACTGCAGCCTGAACTTCTGCTGCTGGCTCACCCGCCACCATCATTTTACGGATTTCACCAAACTGGCTTTCAAGATCGAAGCTGACGGCAGCCGAAACATTGATTCGGATAGGGCCTTCGAGGTTTTCAAATATCTCGAAATATGCCATTTGCACAGCAGTTTTCCCGCCTTCAACATCCCCATCCTGATACAAACCTGCCCCTTTATTCAAGCGAGTGTTAATCTCACCGACAAGGCGATCGTAGTCTGGAACTGCAAGGGAAGTCAGGGCAAAAAAGAACGAAAAAAAGACACAGAAAATGGAGGAAAGAATCTTGAGCATCACGTATTCCCGAAAACTATTGTTAAATTACCCATACAGGGAATGTGTATATTGATTATTTATTTCTATTTAACAAATAATTTCAAATATATACTGTTAACACCCCAGTTATAATAAGCCGCAAATCTTTATCTGTCAATACTTTTTTATTCTCCACTAACAATATGTAAAAATTCTAAGGCGAGGAGCATCCTGATAACAGAAAAATAACTTTGGTAAAGTTCTCAACTCTACCGCATGTCCTCGTTTATTATCGTTTCTACCATCAACTTGGCAAGCTAGCTACCCAAGGCAGAAAGGTTTTTTATGGTTTTTACATTCTACGCCAGATCTACAACCACTAGTCTGTGACTGTTTGACTGCTTTCGTTGTTCAATCAATCCTTTTTATTTCATTGAGGGTAATTGATGACAGGCAGATACATAATCTTATTTTCAGCACCATACCTAAGGCATCTGGCGTTCTCAACTTTCAAGGACAAAACATCTGGGTATCAAGTCAAACGACCATGGCATCTCTTATATTTCTGTCCTGATCCGCAGGGGCAAGGATCGTTTCGCCCTATCTTCTCACCATCACGTTTAAAGGTGGACGCAGCTTTACTCTCCTGGCCGGCAGCCCCCTTATTCATCAACATTTTCTGCTCCTCTTCCTGTCTGCGGCGTTCTTCCTCATATTTTTCAACATCTTCCTGCTGAACGACACGAACCCGTAACAGGGTTGAAACAGTCTGCACTTTTACTGTTTCAATCATGGAATGAAAGAGTTTAAAGGCTTCCTTCTTATATTCATCAAGGGGGTTTTTCTGGCCATAACCGCGCAGCCCAATACCCTCCTTGAGATGATCCATGGATAGCAAATGATCCTTCCAGTGGGAATCAACAAGCTGCAACAGTATAACCCGTTCCAGTTGCCGTTGGGCATCCTCTCCATTGTGTTCCAGCTGCTTTTTATAGGCCGCTGCCACCATTTCAGAAACCTTGCCTTGAAAATCTGCAACTGTGAGATCTTTTCTGGATTCTTCCTCCCAGTGAGGCTGAATATTGAAATATTCGCCCATGCGCTCTTCAAATCCATCCCATGGCCAGTCTTCAGAAGAAACCTTGGGTTCAGAAAATTCATCAACAACAGCTGTGATGAGATCATTTTTCATGTCATCAAAAACCTCGGTAACCATTTCACTTCCCAACAGTTCCCGACGCTGTTGATAGATAACCTCACGCTGCATATTCATTACATCATCGTATTCAAGCAAATGTTTTCTGATATCGAAGTTATGACCTTCCACCTTGCGCTGGGCATTCTCAATGGCCTTGCTTACCATATTATGCTCAATAGGATCATCCTCCTCCATACCCAGTTTATCCATAATTCCCGAAATTCTGTCTGAACCAAAAATACGGAGCAGATCATCTTCCAGTGAAAGATAAAATCTGGAACTTCCGGGGTCACCTTGTCGACCAGAACGGCCCCTGAGCTGATTGTCTATCCGTCTTGATTCATGTCTGGAGGTACCAAGAATATGCAGGCCACCCACCTCAACAACCCCTTCACCAAGCTTGATGTCAGTACCACGGCCGGCCATGTTAGTGGCAATGGTCACCCGCCCATACTTGCCTGCCTCAGCAATTATCTCAGCTTCACGTTCGTGATGCTTGGCGTTGAGCACTTCGTGAGCAATTTTTTCCTTTTTCAACATCCTTGAAATTTTCTCGGATACGTCAATAGAAATGGTACCAACAAGTACAGGTTGGCCAGTGGCGTTCTTCTCTTTTATTTCATTGATAATGGCCTTATATTTTGCCCGCTCATTTTTATAAATAACATCGGCATAATCCACCCTGATCATCGGCATATTGGTGGGCATCACCATAACATCAAGGTCATAAATTTTCTTAAATTCCGGTGCCTCAGTATCAGCAGTTCCTGTCATTCCTGCCAGCTTATCATACATCCGGAAATAGTTCTGGAAGGTAATTGAGGCATAGGTCTGGTTTTCTCTCTCGATGGTCACCCGTTCTTTTGCCTCAAGGGCCTGATGCAGACCATCACTGTAACGGCGTCCTTCCATGGTTCGACCGGTGAATTCATCAACGATTACCACCTGACCATTCTTGACAATATAATCGACATCTCTCTTGAAAATAATATGAGCCTTGAGTGCCTGGTTCAGATGATGGAGGTGTTCAATAAAACGGGGATCATACAAGTTGTCCACATTGAGAAGTTTTTCACCAAGTGCCACCCCCTCATCGGTAAGGGAAACCTGTCGCGCCTTTTCATCAACAGTGAAATGCTCTTCTGGTTTAAAATGCCTGATCACCTTGTTCACCGTTTTATACATATCAACGGAACTGTCTGCAGGGCCGGAGATAATCAACGGGGTTCTGGCCTCATCGATAAGGATAGAGTCAACCTCATCGACGATGGCAAAGTTAAACTCCCTCTGACAAAAATCTTTCATATCAAACTTCATATTGTCACGAAGATAATCAAAACCAAACTCGTTATTGGTTCCGTAGGTGACGTCTGAATGATACGCCTTTCGCCGTTCATCATCGTCCATTCCATGAACAATTTTTCCAACAGTAAGACCAAGATAGGTGTAAACCTGTCCCATCCATTCAGCATCCCGGGCGGCGAGATAATCATTGACGGTGACAACATGCACACCTTTACCGCTGATAGCATTAAGATAGACAGCGAGTGTGGAGGTAAGTGTCTTTCCTTCACCAGTCTTCATCTCAGCAATTTTTCCCTGATGAAGAACAATCCCACCTAAAAGCTGAACATCATAGTGACGCTCTCCCAGTATACGTCTTGCCGCCTCACGTATGGTGGCAAAGGCCTCTGGAAGCAGATCATCAAGTGACTCACCCTTTTCATACCGCGCTTTATATTCAGCCGTTTTCGCTTGCAGGCCGGCATCATCGAGTGCCTGCATATCACTTTCCAGGTCATTGATCTTTTTTACAATGGGTTCGAAACTCTTTAAAATCCGGTCATTTTTGCTGCCAAAAACTTTCGTTAGAACTTTTGCTATCATGATGTTTACTATATGGTGGAATTATCTGGGTATGAAATTCTCTATTTTTTATCTCTATATATCAGGGCCTCTTCATCACAATCTGGAAACATGGGACAGTTGATACAATCACTCCATATTTTATGGGGCAATTCTTTCTTATCAATCGGTGTAAAACCCAGCTTCTTAAAAAAAACTGATTGATACGTCAATGTAAAGGATTGCGTAATACCAAACATCTGCGCTTCCAGCAAACACTGCTTTACGAGCGCTGCTCCTATTCCCCTGCCATGCTGTGACTCAACAACCGCTAACGAGCGTATTTCAGCAAGATTCTCCCAGGATATGTGCAACGCACACACGCCTAAAACAGCATTACTTTTATCGCTGTAAACGACAAAATCACGTAATCTGTCATAGAGTGAACTTTTCGAACAGGGCAATAACAATCCCTGGGATGCATAATGGTTTAAAAGAGAATGAATAACCGGAACATCCTCCATGCGTGCATACCGTATCATTCTACATACCAGTCAGGACAAACACCCAGGTCCCTGCGTGACAATGTTGAGAGGGTAGGTATTGATTGCCTTTTTGTAAAGCTTTTACCTAGAGAATTACCCCATTTTTTGGGAGCTCCAAAAATTGTTGGCATACAAGAACTCATTGAGGCTTTCGCTTTTTCTGCTCACTGAGAAACTGTACATTATCCTGCTTTTTTTCAACCGTAATACTGTTCTCAGTTTCCACTGCTACCGGCATTAACAGAGTCTGCCCTGTCCATATTCCCAGCAAAAACATCCAGAGAAAAATGCAGAAACATACTACTGCAATGCCTCCTATTGCTGGAAGTGTCAATTCAAACTTATATTTTTTTACCGGCTTCTTTTTTTTCCTTGGCATTGTATTCGAAAAGTGGTCGCGACTCGCTGCTGATCCTCATTACATTCTCTCGGGAGCACGAAGCCCCACAAAACGTAACCCGTTGCCAAAAACAATCTTCAAAGCACCAACAAGTACCAATCGGGCCTTGCACAGCTCAACATCTTCTGTCATCACCTTATGTCTGTTATAATAGCTATGGAACTGACCGGCAAGCTCGATAAGATAAAAAATGATCTTATGCGGAGCAAGCTCCAGAGCGGCTTCTTCAATCAATGCCTGAAATGCTGCCATGCTCTTTAAAAGCACAAAATCTTCCGGTTCATTCAACAAGGCAAGATTAATCGTATCACATGCTGGAATGGTAATCCCCTTTTCTTCAGCCTGGCGCAGTATCGAGCAGAGCCTGGCATGACCGTACTGAACATAGTACACAGGATTTTCCTGACTTTCTTTTGTTGCCAAGTCGAGATCAAACTCAAGCTGGCTGTCCGCCTTTCTCATCATAAAGAAAAAACGCACCACATCCACACCCACAAGTTCAATGAGATCATCAACAGTAACAAAGGTGGCCTTTCTGGTCGACATTTTCACCTGCTTGCCATCACGAGTCAGGGTAACAAACTGATGTAACAGCACTGTTACCTGAGAGGCATCATAGCCAAGGGCAGTAACCCCAGCCAGCACGTCAGGCACCGTGGCAATATGATCAGCTCCGAAGATATCTATCAACCAGTCAAAGTTTCTTTTAAATTTTTCACGATGGTAAGCGATATCAGGGAGTCTGTAAGTAGGTTCACCACTGCTCTTGATGATTACCCTATCCTGTTCCTGGCCAAAATTTGAACTTTTGAACCAGGTTGCACCATCCTGCTCATACACCAGTCCCTTCTCTCGCAGTTCTTGAACAACTGAGTCAATATGGCCATCATTGTAGAGAGACTGCTCATTATAGTAATTATCAAAAACAACGCCCAATTTTTCCAGTGTAGCTGAGATATTTTCAAAGATCAGCTTTTCTGCCCGTTCCTGGAAGGGTGTGACATCTTCATGATTTTTCAGGCTATCACCCATATCATCTATCAAGGTACGGGCAATATCTTTGATATATTCGCCCTGATACCCATCTTCAGGAAAAGCTGACGGCAACCCCAGTGCTTCCAGATATCTTGCCCTGGTCGACTCACCCAGTACCCGCATCTGGCGACCAGCGTTATTGTAATAGTATTCACGGTACACCTGGTGTCCGGTAACTTCCAGCAATCGAGCAATTGAATCGCCCAGGATAGCCTGCCTGCCATGGCCAATACTCAGAGGTCCTGTTGGATTGGCTGAAACAAACTCAACCATCACCCTGCGCCCGTGGCCGACATTTGACAGACCATATTTATCGCCATTTTCAATCACAACAGAAATAACGTCATGCCACTGCCGCGGCACAATGGTGAAATTGACAAAACCAGGGCCTGCAATATCCACCTGGGCAAAGAGCTCTTGTTCTTTTTCCAGAGAATCTTTTATATCCTGAGCAATCTGTCGCGGATTTTTCCTTTCAATTCCAGCAAGAACCATTGCCATATTTGTAGAAAAATCGCCCTGTCCGGCACGCTTTGGTACCTCTACTGTATATTTCCCGGCACCTTTTTCACTCCATTTTCCTTTGGAAACTCCCTGCTCAAAACAGTCATCAAGAATCTTTTTTACTTTTGCTCGAATCATTGTACTCTTTAAATATACTCTCTATTATTGCAGCCAATCACGCTGCGAAGACTTCATGAATCATCAGTCCCGTATTTATAATATATCATATCGATTTAGCACATGGGTGTAATACGTACTGTGCGGCTTGAAGGAAAATACAGTGTACCGATGGAATTGGCAATATGGTAGATGCTGAACCAGTTTTTTTATATACCGTTTATCAAATACCTCACCGTCGTAATACACATTTCCAGCTCTTTCTGCTGGAAAAAAGAAGTCCCCAACCTATGGCACAATATATTGTCCCCACAATCGGTCCCGAAAAACCTAACTTCCGCAACAACACCCCCAAAAGAATCATTGCCATGATCTTGAGCCAGGATGCAAGAGAAAAAACCCTGCCCAGAAAGGTCTTCTCCTGCATATCACCAATCCGATCCGCCACTTTTTGTGCTGCCCCATCGAGAATAAAGTAGGATTTCCCCATACCAATGAGGAAAGCAGGCAACACCAGAATATACTGCTCACTCTCTCCCAGCCACGACATCCCCTTTCGCAGCAGAACCACTCCCACCACTGACCAGATCAGTGCCGCGACAAAGAAATGCGTCCTCCTGGATACAGCAGGCTTACATTTATCTAAAAACTGCTTTAACACGTTTTTATTTCGTAATAAAATCAAACAAGCCCATCTCCCCTTACGAGAAGATGGGCTTTTGGCACGCACCTTTTGGTGCCAAATTCAGATCTCTGTAACGGTAATAGCATCGTCACTGCATACCTCTACACAGGTCTCACATCCGAGACATTCATCAGCTTCCACAGGATCAGACTTTCCGTCCTCCATTTCAAAAACCTGGGCAGGACAAGCATTAACACACTCTTCACAACCGCTACATCTTTCTTTATCTACGACCACATCAAACATACTACTCCTCCATTAAAATAATTAGAATACTACAATAAAAAAAGAATAACTCCCCCTTTTATCGCATTCTTTGCTTGAATAATGGAGGGCGATTTTTTTGTCAAGATTTTTCTTTCAGGCAAATTTCAGCCACATCACAGTATTCCTTATAGCACTGTTTTTTCGTATATTTGAAGCGCCTAACAATATTCAAAACACCTTATTCCCATACACATGTATTCACAGTTACTCAATGAGGTTCACTTCCCAGTACCTTCCTGTAAATCATCTTTTGCTGCTCAGCATCAGGGGCCGGTTCCACCCAGTGAATAAATGCTTCAGTAACCCGCATAAAATTGCCCTGATCATCTTTACATTTGTCACAGACAGACTCAGCCTGATCACGATACATAATAACTTTTGAAGCAGGATCACCATTTTTGTCCACTGCGGCCATTTTTCTGCACCCACAGTCCAACCGTACTACTACAGTACCTATACCTTCGGGACTGCCCTCCTGTATTCCGTCTATCATAGCCAGTTCCCGTTTTTCAGGAACAAATTGATTCATCTTCATTGTCTGTTTTCCTCATTTAATATAGTCTTGCGACTCCTGCATCTAGTAACAAAGCCAGGTGCCCACTGCGGGGTTCCAAAGGCATGAACATGGGTGTACAGGGCAAAAACATTTTTAAAAACGAGCCCATCCCGACCGGCAATGAAACCTTTGCCACGTTTCATCTTTACTGTAAGACAATCATTATCACCCTGCCACTTTTGTACAATTGAATACCGGAACTCATGACCTTTGATCTCTGCGCCCACCGGATAAAAAGGATTTTCTTTTTCCACCTCGAAAATTGTATACCCATGAGCCTGCGGCTTTTCTGACATGGTAAAAGTAACAGGGAAAATACCCACCATCTGATAATTTTCCCCATCCATTTTAATGGAATCTCCCAGATAAATAAGTCCTCCACATTCAGCATAAACAGGCAGCCCATTTACTATCTCCCGTTTCATGGCCTCTCTGAATCCATGATTGGCTGCCAGTTCTCTTGCATTGGTTTCGGGGAAACCACCACCAATGTACAGCCCATCAAGAGGTGGAAGCTCCATATCCGTCAGGGCATTTATAGGTATAAGCGTTGCCCCTTCATTTTCCAGGGCTTCAAGATTACCGGCATAATAAAACTGGAATGCCGCATCCTGAATAATACCAATGTTCACTTGCTCTCGTTCATTTTCTTTTTGGGAAAAAATTGTTTTTCTACTATGCACTACAGATATCGGCGCCATGCATTCTTTTACCTTTTCAAGGTCAATGGAATCTTTGCATACATCTGCCAGATATGTGATAGCTTTTTCACTGCCAATATATTCCTGACAGGGCACCATACCCAGATGGCGCATGGGGAAAATATCCGTTTTCAGCCGGGGAATCACACCAACAACTTCAATACCGGTGATGTCTTTCACAGCTTCGGTAATAATTGTTTTCTGACGATGAGTTGCAACATTATTCAAAATAACACCACGAATATCAATACGTTTATCCAACATTTGACAGCCGAGCACCAAGGCAGCTACAGTACGGGTTGTCTTACTGCAGTTCACCACCAGAATTACTGGCAGCTCAAGCATACGAGCCAGTTCTGCAGTCGAGTAGCCGCCCTCAGCATTTACACCGTCATAGAGCCCTCTGTTTCCTTCAACTACGGCAAATTCATAACCGAGACTATGCTTCTTAAAGGATGTACAGATGGTTTCGCTGTCCATCAGATAAGGATCCAGGTTATGACACCTCTCCTTGGCTGCGAGTGTCATCCATCCCGCGTCAATATAGTCTGGCCCCTTCTTAAACGGAATAACCCTGTGCCCATTTGCTGTCAGTGAGGCTGTAAGCCCGACAGCAACAACGCTTTTACCCGCTCCACCACAGAGCCCCGCTATTACAATCCCCTTTGTTTCCATCTATCCACATTCTTCATACAAACACATTATTTATCAGAACAGTGTCCAGGAAAATGATTTTAATTTTCAGATCATTCCTACCACCAGCACACCGTATCAACCTAATGACTCTCCTTTCCCTGTAGCTTCCACGCCTTGTTATAAATTCCATTTAATCTCTCTTCGAGTTGCAATCTATACTCTTCCAGCTGATTAGCCTTCAGCCCATCCGGCAGATAAAGCGGTTTTCCATATACAATTTCGATTTTGGAAAAAGGCCTGGGGATACTCAACCTGTCCCAGGTATTAAAAGAAAAATAACTGGACGCTGACCATAGCATAGGAAAAACAATTTTTCCTGATTTAGCAGCAAGCAACACGGGGCCTGCCTGAGCCACTCTGGCCGGTCCCTGACTGCCATCTGCCACCAGTCCTGAACTCCTGCCAGCGCGCATTTCCCGGATAATTTCTTTGGCAGCAACCACTCCCTTTCTATTACTCGAACCACGAACAGCTGAAAAACCAAGCTGTTCAACAACCGCAGCCACAAAATCTCCATCACGACTGGAGCTGACCATCATGGCGAACTGCAGCTTACTCCTATACAGGGGCATACCCAAAATGGCATAGTGCCAGGTTGTGACGACGATGGGTAAACCTGCATTTTCCGTCTCTTCCTTATACTCCCTGCCATGCTCAACTCTACGAAGGGTGAAGAACCAGATCCGCAATACCATAACCAGTAAAAAAGCGGCAACATTCAAGCCTTTTAAACGTAACCATCCTTTCATCGCAGTTCAATCTCCAGATATCGTAAGGCTTTAATTTTGTCACGTAACGCAGCTGCCTCCTCAAAAGCCAGCTCTTTTGCAGCCTCAATCATCCTCTTCTCCAATCCCTTTATATGCTCATTCAATTCATCTATATTCTGAAATTCATTTTCCGGTTCAGCAGTCTGAAGCATGGGCTGCTGATCGCCTGTAACATATCCGGAGTCATGGAGGTACTGATAAATAGTATCCTTAACTTCAGATCTGATAGTCATCGGAGTAATATCATAGTCCAGATTATGCTGATTCTGGATTTCCCGCCGTCTTTTGGTCTCTTCGATGGTATAGCGCATGGACTCAGTGATCTCGTCAGCATACATGATCACCATTCCTTCAGCGTTTCTCGCCGCCCTGCCACAGGTCTGAATCAAGGATCTGATTGAACGCAAAAATCCCTCCTTATCTGCATCAAGAATAGCAACAAGTGATACCTCTGGGATGTCCAGTCCTTCACGTAACAAATTGATTCCCACCAGCACATTGTACTCACCATTTCTCAGATCCCTGACCAACTCAACACGCTCCAGTGTTTTTATATCCGAGTGAAGATAACGTACCTTCACACCCAGTTTTTCATAATACTCTGTAAGATCCTCGGCCATTCGCTTGGTGAGTGTGGTCACCAGTACCGCCTCATTCCTCTCTTCCCTGATCCTGATTTCATCCAGCAGATCATCAACCTGGCTGCTGGCAGGGCGCACTTCAATAAAGGGATCAAGCAGTCCGGTGGGCCGAATCAACTGTTCCACAACCCGCCCTTCAGCCCGGTTGAGTTCATAGTCAGCAGGAGTTGCGGAAACATAGATAACTTGATTAATCCGTTCTTCAAACTCAGTGAATTTCAGCGGTCGGTTATCGAGAGCAGAGGGAAGGCGGAAACCATACTCAACCAAGGTTTTCTTCCGCGAATGATCACCATTATACATCCCGTTAAGCTGGGGAACACCGATATGTGACTCATCAACGAAGAGCAGGTAGTCATCCGGGAAATAATCGAGCAGATTTGGCGGTGGTGCTCCCGGTGCTTTACCGGTGAGATGCCTGGAATAGTTTTCAATACCTGTGCAGTAGCCCAGCTCCTGAATCATCTCCAGATCAAACATAGTTCTCTGTTCAAGACGTTGCGCTTCAACGAGCCTGTTTTCCCTGTGAAGATAGTCCAGACGCTCCTTCAATTCTATTTTAATAGTTTCCAGGGCACGGCTTTGTCTCTCTTTTGTAGTGACAAAATGTGATCCTGGAAAAACGGTATACTCATCAAGCCGCTCTAACACCTCTCCCCGCAGCGGATCGACTATGGAAATGCTATCAATAGTATCACCAAAGAATTCAACCCGCACAGCCCTGTCTTCCTCATGCACAGGATATATATCCACCACATCTCCACGTACCCGGAAGGTTCCTCGGTGAAAAGACATATCATTACGTTCATAAAGCATATGTACAAGTCGCCTGGTCACATCCTCAATGGGATACTCTTTATCTTCCTTCAGCATGAGATGCATATCCTTGTATTCATCAGGAGAGCCCAGTCCGTATATACAGGAGACTGAAGCAACAATCAGCACATCACGCCTGGTGAGAAGAGACCTGGTGGCAGAGTGGCGTAGTTTATCGATCACATCGTTTATCGACGAATCTTTTTCAATATAGGTATCAGATTGAGGAACATAAGCCTCCGGTTGATAATAATCATAGTAGGAGACAAAATATTCCACAGCATTATCTGGAAATAACTCTTTAAACTCAGAAAACAGCTGTGCAGCAAGGGTTTTGTTAGGTGCAATGATCAGAGTTGGCAGCTGCACACGCTCCACAATTTTTGCCATGGTAAATGTCTTCCCAGAACCCGTCACACCGAGCAGTACCTGATGCTTTTCCCCCCGTTTGATCCCTGCCGCAAGTTTATCTATGGCCTCAGGTTGATCGCCTGAGGGCCGAAACGGAGCACTGATAGTAAAGGATTTTCTCATGACAATTTATTTATTCTGGGAACTCATTTTGATCCATGAACAGCTTTGTTCCTGCCATCTCGTAAATACACCGTAATGCTCTTTAATAAAAAGAGTTGAAAGCCAGTTTGAACACAGGCTTAGTTCCAGCTGATACAGTTCCTGGGACACAGCATAATGGCATCATCAACTTCTTCCAAAGGGTAGATCTCCCGATCAATAACCTCGATAAATCCAAAATCCTTGCGAAAAAAGAACACCTGCGGTGCTATTTCCACACACCCCAGACAAAGCGAGCAACTCCATCTGTCAATAACAGGATATTTATCATCTATCTTCATATTCAAATTCGATCATACGGCTTCACATTTTCAGACTATAGTTCTGAATAAGCCTTCAAATCATTCTTTTGCTTTTTCAGTACCACATTTTCTACAGATTCATACAGTACATTTAACACGGGAATATGCGTGACAACCTCATACCGCCTATCTGGTTGAATTATACAGGATTAATACTAAGTATACCTGTAAGCATTATTTTTTTTGTTCGCCCATACAAAAAACTATTTGAAGCAAACAGCAAGACATATTAGTGTGTTTTGGCAAAAATATACAATAGATACAAGAATGATACTTTTAACATACTTTATGGAGGTATAAACGTGAAATCAGTTCAGATCAGTGAAAATATATATTGGGTTGGAGCAATTGACTGGGATATCCGTGATTTCCATGGATATTCTACCAACCGCGGCACCACCTATAATGCCTTCCTTATTATCGATGAAAAAATCACTCTCATTGATACGGTCAAGGCCACAATGAAAGAAGAATTTTACAGCAGACTCACTGATATTGTTAAACCCGAACAAATCGATTATATCGTCGTCAACCATGTAGAAATGGACCACAGTGGTATCCTTCCCGAGGTTATTGAAAAGGTAAAACCTGAGAAAATCATCTGCTCAAAAATGGGTAAAAAGGCATTGTTGGATCATTTCCATCAACCTGAATGGCCTTATGAAATCGCGGTACCCGGAGAAGATATCAGCATCGGAAAGAAAACACTTTCCTTTCTTGAAACCAGAATGCTACACTGGCCTGATTCCATGTTCACCTATGTCAAAGAAGACAAGATCCTTTTCTCAAGTGATGCTTTTGGACAACATCTGGCATCCAGTGAACGCTTCGATGATGAAATTGACCAAAGTCTCCTCCTTGAAGAACTGACCAAATATTACGCAAACATTCTGACACTCTTTTCACCAAAGGTACAGAAACTGCTCGAATCTGTTGCAGAAATGAACCTGGAAATCAACATGATTGCACCGGATCATGGTGTTCTCTTCCGTTCACGTCCAGAATTTGCTATCGAATGTTATGACAAGTGGAGTAAAAATGTTGGTAACGGTACAGCTCTAATCGTGTATGACACCATGTGGAAATCCACAGAAAAAATGGCTAAACATATTGCCCAGGGTCTCGTTGACGAAAAAATACCGTACAAACTCAGAAACCTTCAGCATTACCATCACAGTGATGTCATGAGCGAAGTCCTTGATGCCTCTGCTATCCTGCTCGGCTGTTCAACCTTAAACAATGGTCTTGTTCCCAGGATGGCAGGTTTTCTCATGTATCTCAGAGGTCTGCGTCCCACCAATAAAATTGGTGCGGCATTCGGTTCCTTCGGCTGGTCGGGTGAGGCCGTCAAACTCTTGAATGAGGCAATGGAAGAAATGAAATTTGATATCATCCATCCTGGGCTCAGATTTAAATATATCCCCAGAGAGAGTGATCTCGAACAATGTATGGAACTCGGCAGAGAGGTCGGCAGAAAAATCAAGGAAGAGCTGTAAACATTTCTTAGCATTCGGGCGGAACTCACCCCGCTCGAATGAATTTATCTCTATGGTTTCAGTACCGTAATGCTACTCCCCCATCAACGACCACAGATTTTCGATCCATTATCAGCAGAAGAATACTGCCATTTCTATCACCTGGAAATGGCAGACTATGATGAAGATCTCCCCTACTACACTTCTTTTCTTAACAAAAACAGTAATGTACTGGAGTTGGGCTGCGGAACGGGCAGACTGACTGACCGTCTGGCATCACATTGCCAGCATATCATCGGCATGGATATATCAGAGCACATGCTTGCAATCGCCAATAGGAGTACAGCAGAGAATATTCGCTATCTGCAAGGAGATATGACCCGAGATATACCGGTTACCAACAGCATTGATACGGTTATCATCCCCTATAATACATTGAACCTTCTGGGAAACGAGGAAAAATGTGTCACCTGCCTGAAACTTTGCAACACATCTCTGTATACGAGGGAAATACAGGTTCTTCTGCAACTCTATATTCCGAATCAACAGCTTTTGGACACCCCTGGGAAACGTTTTTTTCAATTTTCCATTTTTCAGCAGAATAACGGCGATAAGATTATCAAGGAATCCTTGAAAAGCTACGAGGAGAAAACCTCTATTACCACTCTGGAAGAACGCTACAAAGTCAGACCCAAAAGCGTAACAGAAACCATACAAAACAGAGATCTCTCGCATATTCTCTCTCTCTTTACTCCTCAGCCAGATACATGGATTTCTCTTTTTAACAAATGTGGCTTTACCCTGGAAGGATACTGGGGTACCAGTGATTTTAAAACCTGTAACACTACGGAAACATCATCAATGTTTATCAGGCTTTCCCGGAAGTAAATCACGCCTGAAAACATGTATTTATTTAATTAGTTAATATTCTTCCTGAGTCCTTCTCTAAAAAAGCAACCACTGAAATTTATATCATGTATGCTCTTCCTTTCTATATCTTACTATTCTGTCACGGTCTTTTTACATTGATTTGTTGAAAAATCGGGTTTAAAGAGAATACCAACCTGAAACAATATCTGGAAAAATCTCAAGTCCTATGCAAAAAACAATAATCCTCTATAAATCAGCTCTCTGTCCCAGATGCCATATGGCAGCAAAATATCTACATCAACTTGCAGCTCTTGACGATTCTCTAGAAATAACCGAGGTTGATGTGCTATCACATCCCATGGATTTCCTCTCGCAAGGCATTCGTCTGATTCCTGCCATCAAAACTGATGACAGATGGCTCCATGGTGTGTATCTTACCCGAGAAAAAATAAAAGACTTCCTCTATGAAAAATAGAGAATTATAGGTGATCAACCTGTTTTACAGCATGATTAACTCGCTGAAGAAGGGTTAGTTCACAGCAAAAGATTACACGAGAGAACATGAGAGACTTTATCCTGGCAAGCATCAGCAAGATCGATATTGTCGTCTGGTTGGCTGTTGTTCTTTTTTTCTGCGGCTCAGCCACCATGTTCCAAGGTTGTGTCCATATGGCATTTATTGGTTCTGCCGGTATTATAGTTGAAATGCTTTTAATCAGTATCTCAATAGAAATAATTATCGAGACATTGAAATACAGTAAAGGTATTGGCACCTTAACCGGTTTCATTACCAACGGTCCTGAAGCAATCTGCCTGATCGTTGGGCTTGCAGTGGGTGATATTATCTTTGCCTCATCAACTCCGTTGGGTTCAAATTTCATGAACCCGGTACTTCTGATTTTTGCCGGTATTGTCAGTGGTTCGTTTTTCCTCCTTTTCAAGACGGATACACTCTATACCCTCGCAACCATTATTATCACAGCAACACTGGCCGTCTGCTTTTACCTCCTTCCTCCTCAGGCATATATTTTCTGGCTTGTTACAGCCCTCTTTTTAACCATTATCCTTTTCTACATTCGCCCTGATGACCATACTCCCGGTGGTTGCACAGAACCACAAATATTATCAAAATTTTGGCTGGTTCCCGCTCTGCTCGTCGTCACAATCGCTGGATACTTTCTTGACTCAATGGTCTCTTTTGCAGCTGAACATTCTCATGCTCCCAAAGGTGTTATCGGATTCCTGGTTCTGGCAACACTTACCAGCTGGCCTGAATTTAAATCATCCCTGGCATTATTGAAAAGAAACCGAACTCAATCAGCCCTGTTAAACATCACTGTTTCCAATATCACTAACATCTGGCTTGCCATTACCGGCATCGGTTTTTATCTATCAACAAGTTAGGCTATTGTTTTCTGAGTTTATACAGTCCCGCTTTTATTACCGGTTTACCAGTGAAGACAAGAGACTCTGCTTGATCATACATCTAAATAACTGTTATAAGTCAGTTTCAAGCCCTTTATAAAACTATGCTCCGGCCGCCAGCCACACCCTCTGATTCTGGAAGAATCTAACAATTTTCGTGGAGTACCATCCGGTTTATCATTGTCAAATACTGTTTCGCCTGTAAAACCAACAAACTCAGAAATAATTCTGGCCACCTCTTTAATAGTTACATCAGAACCATAGCCAATATTAACAAAAGAAGGATTATCTCCTGTGAAACATTTTTGCTCCAGAGCCATTGCAAAAAAACAGGCGGCAGCCATATCATCAACGTGAAGAAATTCACGTTTTGCTGTGCCTGTACCCCAAAGAATGACCTTGGGTGATATGGAAGTATTCAAGAAATTTTTATCTCTATCGTAGCCCAGCGCCTGGCAGATATCAGCTGGAATAGAACCGTACTTTTGTTCATCGTTTCTGATACCGGCAAGATCACCATCTTCAGCCAGCTTGGCCAAATGATACTTGCGAAGCATAGCAGGAATGACATGACTGTCTTCCAGATGATAATTATCCCCCTGCCCATAGAGGTTGGTTGGCATAACAGAACGATAGCTGGTGCCATACTGCCGGTTATACGATTCACACATCTTTATACCGGCAATTTTCGCTATGGCATAGGGCTCATTAGTCGGTTCAAGAACATGAGTGAGGAGGTACTCTTCCTTCATTGGCTGAGGTGAGAATTTGGGATAGATGCACGAACTGCCCAAAAAGAGCAGATGCTCAACACCAGCTTTAAAGGCTTCATGGATCACATTGTTTTGAATCATCAGATTCATATAAATAAAGTCAGCAGGGTAATAATTATTAGCGTGAATACCACCCACTTTAGCCGCGGCAAGGACAACTCTGTCAATCTTCTCTTTTGTGAAAAAGGTTCGAACTGCCCGCTGATCCGTAAGATCTAGTTGACTGTGCGTTCTTGTTATGATTTTCTTATAGCCTTTTTTTTCAAAAAGCCGAACCAAGGCGGAACCTACCATACCTCTATGGCCGGCGATATATATTCTTTCGCTGGTATCCACATCTAAACCTATAACCAGGATCAGGAAACGTTTTTAAAAGCACTACGTAAAGAGTTCTCTTGCTCGATACCTAAAGATCTTCGCAAGGGGAGGAAACATACTCCTTTTAAAAGCCTTTTACAGGTTGTATTCATTTTCCCCTCTACCATCAGACGAACGCTAGCTATCAGCACCCTGTTTATTTAAGATCGTCACAACATTCATTCATTATATATTCCTTAAGAGTATCTTTCATCTCGGGACGTTCAAGAGCAAAAGCGAGATTTGCCATTACAAAGCCAGCTTTGTCTCCACAATCAAAACGGGTACCTTGAAACTTATAGCCAAATATGGGTTGTTCTTCCAAAAGAGATACCATGGAGTCGGTGAGCTGGACTTCATTTCCAGCACCCCGTTTCAGCTCAGCCAGGAAGTCAAATATTCGGGGGGTAAAAATATAACGGCCTATTACTGCAAGATTGGATGGAGAATCTTCAGGCCTGGGTTTTTCGATCATGGATTTAATTCGTACAGTACCGTTATATGCCTTTTCCGCTTCCAGAATACCGTATCTGTGAGTGTGTTCTCTCGGCACCTCAATAGCCGCTACCAGAGAAGCACGAAGACGGTCATATTCCCTTATCATCTGATGCAAAACAGGAACTTCCGATTTGATAAGATCATCGGCCAGCAGAACCGCAAAGGGTTCATCTCCAACAATGTCCCGGGCACACCAGATGGCATGGCCAAGACCAAGAGGTTCACTCTGTCGTGTATAAACTATAGTGCCTGACTTGGGAACGAGAGATTCAACAGTTTTCAAGAGATCATCTTTACCACGTTTTCTCAAGGTATCTTCAAGTTCATAGCTGGTATCAAAATGGTTTTCCAGGGGAGTCTTTCCCCTTCCTGTAACAAAGATAAGCTGCTCAATTCCCGAAGCAAGAGCCTCTTCAACTGCATATTGAATGATGGGCTTATCCACAACCGGAAGCATTTCTTTGGGCATTGCCTTGGTAGCAGGGAGAAAACGTGTTCCCAGTCCGGCAACCGGGAAAATTGCTTTTTTAATGTTCATATGTTTTATTTTATATGCTGTTTAAATAATAAATGTTCTATTTATGATAGCGCTGTATATACCATATGGCTCCGACAAATTCTCGGAATTTTTCCAACATGGGTATATGTTCTTCTTAACAAACTCGGGAAAAATACTCTTCCTTCAATCAAACAAACTGCTTAGTATACATTTCGGCATGGATATCATTTACCGCTAAAAAACGTTGGTGAATAACATTTTTCCGCAACAGTTCCTCTGCTGAGGGCCTAATCGTGATCGGCCATGTCGACAAATTGGAAAATAATGGTTTTAAATAAGGGTGCCAAGGCCTTCTCGACGAGCTCCTTGAATATTGTAAAAAGATGATATTTCAGCAAGGTCTCTGACGAGTTTACGAAGGCATCTGAAATAATATGAGAAAAAAAAATAACCCAACATGACAAAGGCACAGATCTTTGGCAGGGTAATCACATGTGTAAATGGGAAACACGTTGTACCATGGGAAAGAAGAGCTTCTATTGGAAAAATTAAAAAAAAACAAACTCTCCGGCACTTCAACCGCCCAACGGTTTCCTTACTGCAACACCAGTGATGTTCCTTTTTGCTTACTGTACCTGTTCAGACTGCTCAACACTGCCTTAATCGATGAAACGATAATATCGGTATCAATGCCTGCTCCCCAGAATCTTTCGCCTTCCACAAGTTCAATTTCAATATAGGTAACAGCTTTGGCACCTGATCCTTCATTCAAGGCATGCTCATGATAATTACATAATTTCCAGGGACCTGTAATCTGCTCTTTAATTGCCTTTGCAAATGCATCCAGAGGACCATTACCGGTACCCCTGACATGTTTCATCTCCTCCAGAACCATTAGATCTGCTTCAATTTCTGCAATTGAGCCAGCTTCATCATCATTAAAATGGCGTTTCATTACATGAAAACCTTTTAACTCGAATGGATTAGAACAGGAGATGTATTCAGCCATAAAGGCATCTCTAATTTCTCGATTGCTCAGTTCACGTTCAAGTTTATCAGTCAACTCCTGAATAATACGACCAACACCCGGCTGCATCGCTTTAGGCAATCGGAAACCATATTCAGAATCCATGATGTAAGCAACTCCCCCCTTACCTGACTGACTGTTAATTCGAATAATGGATTCATATGTTCTACCCACATCTGTTGGGTCAATAGGCAGATAGGGAACTGCCCAAACACCATCAGGGTTCTCATCCACCAGATCCATACCTTTTTTGATCGCATCCTGATGCGATCCGGAAAATGCGGTATATACAAGCTCACCGGCATAGGGCTGGCGCACATGAACAGGAATGTTGGTAACCCGTTCAGAGACATCCACAATCTTATTCATATCCTCAATGGCAAGCTTCGGATCAATGCCCTGGGTAAAGAGGTTCAATGCCAGGGTAATGATATCGACATTGCCGGTACGCTCACCATTGCCAAAAAGCGTGCCTTCCACCCTGTCAGCACCAGCCATCAGGCCAAGCTCAGTAGCAGCAACCGCACATCCACGGTCATTGTGGGTATGTAATGAGATAGTTGCACAGTCACGGCTTTTCATATGGCTGCAGAACCATTCGATCATGTCTGCATAGATATTGGGAGTGGACATCTCAACAGTTGCCGGCAAATTCAGGATCATGGGATCTTTCGGGGTCGGTTCGATCACATCCATGACAGCCTCACAAATATCAAGGGCAAAATCAACTTCTGTACCGCTGAAACTTTCAGGTGAATATTCATATCTGAACTTTATATCCGGATATTTCTTTTCCTGCTGTTTTAGAAGCCTTGCACCCTCGACAGCCAGCCGGATAATCTCTTTTTTACTCATTTTAAAAACAACACGACGCTGCAGAGTAGAGGTCGAGTTATACAGGTGGACAATGGCTTCCCGTACACCACGGAGAGATTCAAACGTCTTTTCAATAAGATGACTTCTTGCCTGGGTCAACACCTGGATCACCACATCAGCGGGGATACGGTTTTGTTCAATGAGAAGCCGGGTGAAATCATATTCCACCTGAGAGGCAGAAGGAAAACCCACTTCAATTTCTTTAAAACCCATATCAGTGAGGAGTTCAAACATCTCAAGTTTTTTATCCAGGCTCATAGGCTGGATCAGTGCCTGGTTCCCATCACGCAGATCAACTGAACACCAGGCAGGAGCCTTGGCAATCACCCTTTCCGGCCATTTTCGATCAGGCAGATCAATCTGCGGATACGGTCTATATTTCCTGAGTTTGTCCTGATTCATGCTTTTCTCCTCTATCACGATCAAATTCAAAGTTATTCATAAAAAAAGGCCACGGTTCTTTCGAACCGCAGCCTTTTGCTTTGCATTGCTGGTATGACACTATGTCACCGCAACCCTCCTGCATCTGCCGCAGTTCGCCGAATCTGGGCCAGTAGTAGAGACAGAGCTGGTAGGATTTGTATGTATATCATTGTTTATATAAAAATATCTTTTTACGTCTTCGCTTCCCTGGCAGCAGGTATGTGTTCATTATTCTATCAATAGAAAAACAAAGTACCATGCAACGTCTCAACATCCAGGAAAGATATCACTTTCGCAGAACATGAATATAATTCATCAGTCCAATGGACCATGACACTGATTACTTTAGCCACAATATGAACGAGCTGTCAAGGATCTTTTTCAGATTTTTCTTAAATTATAACTCATTACAACTTCAATACAAGCAAAGTTGGAAAGCCTACTCATCACGATGTAATAGTATTTTTTCACGAAACAAGTTTGAAATATATCGAATAAAAAACCGCGGCAATGGTAAAAACAGACGACTGGCAAGAATTTCAGACTTTCAGTTGACATGGGTTACCTCCGTTTTTATAGTGTGAAGTTCTACTTATTTTTCAATTACAAAACGAAAATAAAAAACCATATTTCATGAAGGATTAGGTTCTATGAGCAAAATAACCGGTTCACAGGCAATAGTTAAATGTCTGCAGGAACAAGGCACAACAACCATTTTTGGCTTTCCAGGCGGCGCTGTTCTGGATTTATATGATGAATTGTTCAGTACAGAGGGCATTGAGCATGTACTCGTTCGTCATGAACAGGGAGCAGTACATGCCGCTGATGGATATGCCAGGGCAACGGGCGAAGTTGGTGTGGCTCTCCTGACCTCAGGCCCGGGTGCTACAAATGGTGTAACTGGAATTGCAACAGCCTATATGGACTCCATCCCCATGGTTATATTTACCGGGCAGGTTCCCACCATGCTCATTGGTAATGACGCATTTCAGGAAGTAGATACCGTGGGTATCACAAGGCCTTGCACCAAGCATAACTATCTTATAAAGGATAAAAATGAGCTGGTTCCCACATTACGCGAGGCCTTCCATATAGCAAAAACGGGGAGACCAGGACCGGTACTTATTGATCTACCCAAGGATATCGTTGCCAGCATGATCGACTATCCTGAGTTGGAACCAATTCATCTGAGAAGCTATCAACCCAATTACGCGCCAAACAAACGACAGGTGGAAAAAGCGTGTAATCTAATAAAGAAATCAAAATGTCCGGTTCTTTACGTGGGCGGAGGTGCCATATTATCAGGAGCCAGTCATCAACTTATCGAGTTAGCCACCAAACTGCATATTCCCGTGACCATGACCCTCATGGGACTTGGTGCATTTCCTGGTGACCATGAGCTATCTATGGGCATGCTGGGCATGCATGGCAGCTACACAGCAAACATGGCCGTTGCAGAATGCGATCTGCTCATAGCAGTGGGAGCACGTTTTGATGACAGAGTAACCGGCAAGCTGGATGAATTTGCCCAAAAAGCCAAGATTATCCATATCGATATTGACCCCACATCAATCAGTAAAAACGTTAAAGTTGATGTTCCAATCGTGGCTGATTGCAACGTCACACTGACAGCAATAAACAGATGTATTGATGAGAACCCCGATTACGACCCCAAAAAGGAAGCTGAAAAATTCGCATCCTGGTTTGCCTTGATCAAACAATGGACAAAAAACCATCCAATGACCTACTGTCAGAGTGATGAGATCATCAAGCCACAATTCGTCATCGAAATGTTGTATAAACACACCATGGGCGAGGCTATCATTACGACAGAAGTTGGACAGAATCAGATGTGGGCAGCGCAGTTTTATAAATTTGCAAGACCCAAGCAATTTATAACTTCAGGTGGACTCGGTACCATGGGGTTTGGTCTTCCGGCTGCAATTGGTGCCCAAATGGCATTTCCCGACAAACACGTTATAGATATAGCTGGTGACGGCTCCATTCAAATGAACATTCAGGAGCTGGCAACTGCAAAACAATTTGACTGTCCTGTAAAAATCGCCATTTTAAATAATCAATTTTTGGGCATGGTAAAGCAGTGGCAGGAACTCTTTTATAACAAGCGATACAGTTCAACCGTGATGGACTCAAACCCTGATTTTGTCGAACTGGCCAAGGCCTTTGGGGCTGTTGGTCTGCGTGCCACCAAGGTAAGTGACGTGGAACCGGTAATTAAAGAGGCACTTGCCACCAGGGAAGTAGTCATCATGGATTTTGTTGTCTCTAAAGATGAAAATGTTTATCCGATGGTGCCGGCAGGGAAAGCCACCACTGAAATGCTCCTGGTCTAAATAGTTTAAATCATCACTGATAACGACATGACCTTTGGTAATAACAGGGTCATAAGAAAGTACTACTCATCAAGGAAAATCATGAAACACACTATTTCGGTTCTTCTTACAAATAAACCGGGTGTTCTTTCCCGGGTAACCGGATTGTTCAGCGGACGTGGATTTAATATTGAAAGCCTCAGCGTTGCACCAACCGTTGAACCCGAGGTATCCTGCCTCACCCTGGTTACCACCGGAGATGCCAACATCATCGAACAGATAACCAAACAACTGCATAAACTCATTGATGTCATCAAGGTAACTGACATCACCGAAATGGAATTCGTTGAACGGGAACTCGTTCTGATTCGGGTTAATGCCGAAGCTCAGGTCCGTGCAGAAGTGCTGCGCATGATTGATATCTTTAGAGCAAAAGTAGTCGATGTCAGCGCCAAAAGTTACACTATTGAGGTCACAGGTACAGCATCAAAAATTGGAGCCTTTATCGACATTCTCAAGCCCATTGGAATCAAAGAGATCGTTCGAACAGGAGTCATCGCGCTCTCTAGAGCGACGAACAAACAGCGAAAATAACAAGGCATGAGACTATGAAAACACCACGGGTTCCTCTAGCCAAGGAAGGTTATCCCTTTATCTTTTTCTTTGCGCTTGCCACCATCGTACTGGCCCTCGTTGGTTGTCCCTGGGCAGCCTATCTGGGTCTGCTGGCCAGCCTCTTCGTAATTTCATTTTTCCGCGATCCAGAAAGATTTACACCACAGGATCCGACCAGTGTCATTTCCCCAGCAGATGGAAAGATCATTTCAGTTGAATCCCTTACAGACCATTCCTACCTGCAAGGCTCAGCTCAACGGGTCTGCATTTTCATGAATGTGTTTAATGTGCATGTAAACAGAAATCCTCTTGATGGTATTGTTAAAAACATTATCTACACTCCTGGGAAATTTTACGCTGCTGACAGCAGTAAAGCCGATTTTCATAACGAAAAATGCGCAACTATCCTGGAAACAGGGAGTGGACAAACCATTGCCTTTGTTCAGATAGCAGGGCTTATTGCCAGACGCATTGTAAACTGGCTCGAACATGACGACAGGGTTAAAAAAGGAGAACGCATGGGCCTGATTCGTTTTGGTTCACGAGTCGATGTGTATCTACCCGTAGATGCTCGTATTTCTGTTACAAAGGGAGAAAAAGTACGGGCAGGCGAAACTGTAATAGCACAACTCAGCGACAAGGAATGCGAATAATCAGTGGCATTGCCAAGGGAATGGTGCTTGCTACTCCACCGGGAAAAAATAAATGTATCCGGCCCACTTCCAGTCGCGCCAGAGAGGCACTGTTTTTCATCCTGACTGATAAAATCCCAGGCAGTACCCTCCTTGATTTATATGCCGGTACAGGTGCACTTGGGCTCGAGGCGATAAGCAGAGGAGCTCGCAGTGTAACATTTATTGATTCAGGGCATATCTCACTGGCACTCCTTAAAAGGAATATATCCACATTGGAAACGTATCTTAAGAAAAAAGCACCATGCACTATTCTAAAATATGATTTACGTAGAGGACTTACAAACATTCGTGTAAAAATAGCCAATAAAAAAAAGGACAATGCTTCAGAAGATGGTCCATATCCGTTTGATTTGATCTTTCTCGATCCTCCATATGACAAGGGCCTTGCTGTGAAGACGCTGCGTCATCTGGACAAGGAAGAGCTGCTGGCAAAAGATGGCTTGATTATCGCGGAAGAACGCACTAAAACAAAAATGCCAGAAAACCTGGCGTCACTCACCCTCCATGATCAACGAAGTTACGGGGATACCGGATTCTGGATATACCGTAGCAAATAAATTGACCACATCTATTCAGATAAATATTTAAAATAAAAAAGAAATTCTGATGAATGCCGACATAAGACCTAAAATTGCCATTTATCCAGGGACCTTCGACCCCATAACCAACGGTCATATTGATATTGTTGATCGTGCCCTGAATATGTTTGACAAGGTGATTATAACCATTGCCACGAACGCAGAGAAAAATGCACTGTTCACACCTGAAGAACGCATCTCTTTCATAAAAGAGTGCTTCCGCAGCAAAAACTCCCGAGTTGAGGTGGAGTATACCGATGGACTTATCGTCGAATATGCCCATAAGAAAAAAGCCCAGGCGATTGTGCGCGGCCTCAGGGCTGTATCTGATTTTGATTATGAGTTTCAGCTGGCACTGATGAATAGAAAAATACAAAGGGAGGTTGACACCATTTTCCTGATGGCCGGTTTTCGCTGGATCTATATCAGCTCATCCGTTATAAAAGATGTCGCCCGTCATGGTGGAGACATCAACGACCTTGTCCCGCAGCATGTAAAACAGGCCCTGTTAAAAAAATTTAAGAAGTAAAAATGGAATGAGCGAGGAGAGCAGGACGCCCTCCTCTTTTACTATTTCGACCAGAACTATCCCCTGCCCCTCACAATCTCCTCACGAAGTCGCTGAATCTCTTCATGGAAGGACAGTTTTAATTCTTCAAGTTCTGATTTCATTACCGAAGATACCTTCTCCATGAGCAGATCGTCCCCCAGTTCATCAACCTTAGCCGACATGGAATCGAGGCTGGTGTCCATATTTATCTGTGTCTTGTCCACAGCCTCATCAGGAAGTCTCTGTTCGGCCCGTCCTGTATTATCCAAAAACTCTACTGGCTCTGTACGGGACTGTGGATTTCTATCAATGAGTCGTTGCTGCCATTGCAACACTTTACTGGTTTCGGTGAGCAGGAGTTCCTGTTTCTCTTCAGCACTCTTTTGTTCCATCAAACTAAGTTCCAGCTTATCGAACACTGAATGGAGCAGGTCAACAGACTCCCTGTCTGGCTGGGCCTCATATTTTTGGATATGTTCACTGATTGTTGTCAACAGTTGAATATATGTTTTCTCCATAGGGGTGGTAGTGCCAGAACGGAGAAATTCAATTTCGCTATTTAGATTGCCTATCGCACCACTATCCGAACTTTTTTCGATTTCTGCGATCGTGTTACGTAATCCCGACAGCCTATCACTCGACAATACGCTATCCTCTGCTGAAGAAATATAAGCAGCTCCCGCCGTTTTCATCTGAGCAGCAGAGACGACCTCATCCGTAAGCTTTTCAACAATCAGATCATCAAGCTTTTCTCCCAGCAAGGGGCTTTCTTCCTGCAATAAAGTTGTAGAATAGATTTGAGATTCATCAAAATCACGACCTATATCATCAGCAGCCTGGAATCCTACCTCATCCTCATCATCCAACTCTTCAATAGCATCAAAAGGCAGCTCTTGCCCCAGAGGAGTACCAAGCAGTATGGAATCAAGTTTTTCAGGCTCTGTTGTGTTTTCCTCTCTTTCCTCTGAAAATTCAGCTTTTGCAGTATCACCGATAGCAACACCATCCACTTCAATAATTTCCAGTTCTTCAAGAGCATCATCATCGGCTGCTACAAATATGACCTCTTCTTCAGTTACTGCGACACCTGGTACTGGATCTTCAGCGTTTTGACCTCTCGCTCCCTGCATGATAAGCACATCTTCATCTGTCTCATCATCTACAGGTGTAAATATAACATCTCCATCGTCTGTAGCTTCTTCCCCATGACGTTCATCATCTACTGCTTCAAATATAAATCCCTCCTCTTTTCCAGGTACAACAGGAACATCTTCAGCAGTATTGTCAACAATACTCTTTTTGCCAGAAGCCGAAAAAGCATCCATCATGTCATCTGACAGTTGATCCAGCTTCATTTCGGGAAGGCGACTCTTTTCTCCTGTTGAACCTGCTATCACTGGCTCAACATTCTCTTCAATCCCATCATCTGATATCACATCTTCTGCCTCAGTCAATACTTGAGGATGTTCATCATCCGACTTCGACTCAGCATACGGTATATCAGTATCGTTAAGGGCAGGAGCATAATCATCACCATCCATGGGCAATTCAACCTCATCAGAATCGTCATCATCTTCCCGTTCCACATCAACACCGGACAACGCAACATCTTCATCTGAATGAATGGTTGTTTCAGGCTCGCCAAAAAATGCTGTCACCTTCTGATCAACAACATCGTCAATGCCATTACTTTCTGATGTTTCGTCAAGGATATCACCCTCTTCTGGCGTTTGCGAAGTATCCTCAGCAACCTGTTCCGGGTCATTTTCAACGACAGCTGCAGTATAATCTTCATCACCAGAATCCGTAGTAATTTCATCCGCTTCAGTGAAAAAATTATCGATCTTATTTTCTGTTTCTTGATCCAGCTTCAGATCAGTTTCTTCTTCACCATTACCTTCTGTTGCTATAATTGACTCTGCGTTCGTTTCAACAGAAACAGCGTCATCAGGATCTGTAAAGAATGCCTCAACATCATTTTCTATATTTGCTAACGACAAAGACGAGGTAATGGATTCTTCACTTTTTTCATTATCATCAAACAGAGCAGGAGCAAGCTCACCATCCTGAAGGGGCAGAGGATCTTCATCTGAATCATCATCAGCATCTGTCTCAACATTTACGCCGGGTATTTGGGTACTATCCAGTTCATTCGATTCTACAATTGTCGCCTCATCAGGAGAATCTGTAACATCAGTTACCGTTTCTTCTGACTCGGGAGACAAAACCAGATCCGTCTGTTCTTCACCTAAATCCTCTTCAGAATCAGAAAAGGCAGCAGGTGCACTACCTATTTCTTCGAAATCACCTCCAGTACTGAGAGCCGGAGCAAATTCATCTCCAGCTAACGGCAAAGGCTCTTCATCAGAGTCATCATCTGCATCTGATTCAACATTAACTCCAGCCAGAGCAATCTCTCTATCGAGACTTTTAACAGAATCAAGGCCCGGTTCATCAAACATATTTTCGAGACGGGATTCCATCTCATTAGCCAACTCGCCACTCACTTCCTCTTCAGCAAAATCTTCATCCTCTTCGCCAAATAAGGCTCCAGGCCCCGCTATCTTTTCTAATTCTCCTTCTTCGGCCTGAAATCCGTGCACATCCTCGGGCATATCGGAAAACGCAGGCTGTATGTTCTCACTCTCATATTCTTCCACTTCTTCAAAGTCCAGAGCGTCATTTCGGCCAATGATTGTCTTTTCAACAATCTTTTTGAAATCATTGAACTTATCAACCTCAGCAAGCAACACTTTTTTTTCGGCTTCACCCGAAAGGTTTTCAACGACAACTTTTTCAAAACCGGCATAAAAAGAGTGCAAAAGAGTAAAGGCATCCACATGGGCATCACTCTTTTTGAGACTGATATAAGCTCCCAAAGAGCCAATCCCCTGGAGGAATATCAGTTTCGCTTTACTGCTGCTAAATCTTTGCTCAAGAGTAGCAACTTCTTTCGCCAGGTTATCCAAATCACGTGAGGTGATCTCCCAATCTATACCATATACGATTGCTTTAAGATTGAGAAGTGGATCGTCATCTTCAAACATATCGGAGCTATGGACATCCTTACTCCCTTCCTGTTCAGCTTCAATAGCCACCTGTCCTTGAACCTGAGCAGCCCGCTTTTCCTGCAAACCCGGCAGTATTAGTTTTTTAAATTTTTCAAAGCGCTGAACATCTATGGCCAAGATCTCTTTTTTGTCATTATCAGACATTTCCTCATCTGATACAATTTTTTCAAGATTGGTGTAGAAGGTTAAAAGCAGTTTAATGGCGTTTGGATGGGCGGATGATTTTTCCTTGTAAATATATCGGCTGATTTTATCAAGCGCCTGGACATAAACAAGGTTGATTTTTTCTCCCTGCCACAGATCTTTCAGGTAAACCAGTTCCTCATTGAACTGGCGGAGAATATCATCATTGATTTCCCAGTCAATTGACAGAATAATGGATTTCAGACGTGTCAGAGGAAACTCTTCATCACCAATGAAATCAAGAAGATGATCTCCTGAAGAATCAAAATCTTCATCATAGCTATCCATTCCAACTGTCAGATCATCGTCATATTGACTTTCTTTGTAATGTTCCACCGTTTATTCTCTCTAGAGTAGTTTTTTCTGTATGGACACAACTGTCAGAGCAATGATCTTCTTCAATGTCGCTGCCACATTATACCCTGTAATTGCACTGGCCTCAAAATAAGGCACCTTAAGACGACTGTTAAGATCCTTTTCCAACACAGATGTGGGCAGAATTGGAATACCATGTTCTTTCAGATCCACCTTGTTATACTGTAGTACCAGTGGAATATTAAAGATAGACTCCTTGTAGGACTGCAGGTTTTCATGCAACTGATTCAACGAACGAATGTTCTTTGCCCGCTGTTTTGCCATGGCATCAGCAACAAATACAATACCATCAACCCCCCTGAGAACCAGTTTTCTAGTTGCGTTATATTTTACCTGTCCTGGTACGGTGTACAACTGAATCTTGATATCATAACCTTTAATCTTTCCCATATCAAAGGGAAGGAAATCAAAAAAAAGTGTCCTGTCACCATGGGTTTTCAGGCTCACCATTTCTGAAACAATCTGCTTTTTATAGGCACTGTTAACATATTCAAGATTGGTTGTTTTTCCGCATCGGCCGGGACCATAATATACAATTTTGACTTGAACAACTTTTTCTTTCAGATTAATAAAGCTCAAAACTCGACCTCCGGTTTAAAGTCTGTGCCAGACCACTACATCTGTCACAAATAGAGATACCTATTCGTTATTTTCCCCATACCTGTCGAATTTTCTCTATAACATCAACTACATTAAGGCGAAGGAAACCAAGAGATATTTCCCTGCCAAACATGGAAATTAAAAGAAGTTCATCATCTATTTTGCTGAAATGGATGTTTGATTCCTGTCCTTTGTGAAAAAGAAGGGAAAATTCCTGCTCTCCCACAAGCTTTGCCATGGCATCCACAGTTGCAAAATTACCTGCAGCCAGAGCCGCGAAGGAATACACATCATACTTACTTTCACCATTATCTTTAGCCGTAATTATATTTCCGGCCATATCAATAATGATAACGCAGTCAACACCCAGCTTAATAAGCTTGTCGTTTAATATAGTGTCGATCTGCTCAAGCTGCCCCTGACTGACAATACCGTAGTTCATTCTTTTTCCCTCTTCTTGAAAATTGCCTGCTTTTAACTCTTTTATATTCCAAAATTACCAATTCACAAACAAAACTGGCACAAGGAGACCTCCAGTTCTTGTCCCCATCGACCGTGATGAATCCTTCCCAGCACCTATGTAATTTTATATGCTGTAAATACAGCAATTATACATAAAATTGTACACGCTACATACTACAAAGACAAGATATGCCTGATACCCAAAACAAAACATCCATTCATTTCTGCGGATTGACAAAAGAAAAGTACTGTATTTCTAATATATTATATCTGACACACAATTTTTAAAAGAATTATTTTGTTCCGGCTGACAACCTGTCCTGGATACAATACTGCCGTTTTAAGGTCTATTTATATATTCAACATTATTTCATATTTACTGAAAAATTCCACTAAAAAAAGCATAAAACCTTTTTACCACCTCATTTTTGACACTTTAATAAACAGAGAAATAAAGATCAGAGTCGGTAATTATGTACAAATCACCCTACAACTATCAGAGAGGTATTGCACCTGAACAGGTTATTTGCTAAGAAGATGCAGGAGGTATTAACGTGACAAAAAAAAGAAAAAAACTACCACTACTCTCCCCTTCTCAGAAGTTAATGGACACCCATTGCCACCTGGATATGGACAGCTACGCAGAGGATCTGGATACTGTCCTTGCATCAGCTGCAAAAGGCGGTGTAACTACCATTGTAACAATCGGTATAGACATTACAAGCTCCAGAAAGGCTGTTGAGCTTGCAAGGACATATGACATGGTACATGCCGCAGTAGGCATACACCCGCATGACAGTGAGGGAGCTGATGATACTGTGTACCAACAGCTCGCCGGACTGATTCAGACAGAATCCAGTCATATTGTTGGTTACGGTGAAATCGGCCTTGATTATGTGAAGAATTATGCACCTAAGAAAACACAACTGAAGGTTTTCAGAGATCAACTTGAAATAGCCAAACAATTTAATCTGCCTGTTATCATTCATGACAGGGAAGCACATGATGACACGCTGGCCACTTTACAAGAGGCAGGGCCTTTCCCTAGTGGTGGAATTATGCACTGTTTTTCCGGTAACATGGACTATGCTGAAAAGGTACTTGACTTAGGGTTTTACATCTCAATTCCCGGGATAGTTACCTTCAAAAACGCATATGACCTGAAAGAAGTTGCGACCAATGCTCCGCTTGACAGGCTTCTTCTGGAAACAGATGGACCGTTTTTGACCCCTGTACCTTACCGGGGAAAACGAAATGAACCGCTTTTTCTGCTGTATACCGCAGAGGAAGTGGCCACACTACGGGCAATCTCACTGGAAGAGCTTGCCCGTGTAACAACTGAAAATGGGAAAAAACTCTTTTCTCTTATCTGACACTCATTTTATAAAGTTCACAGGAACTCGTTATAATTTG
>PDWI01000343.1_pt1 | contig 75033 bp, 58 predicted proteins | sample 1430891 | NCBI WGS metagenome assembly PDWI01 (sample SAMN01162508, study PRJNA174530) | Oral metagenome, whole genome shotgun sequencing project. | biome: Marine environment; feature: Marine mammal; material: Swab sample of the gingival sulcus; isolation source: swab sample of gingival sulcus...
TTTTATTTGTTTACCTTCTTCTGGTTTTACATAGTCTTTGATGATGGCTTTTGAGGCGATGTCTTGTTCGGTTAAAACGATGTCTATGGTTTCGTTTAGCTTATCTGGGTTGGTGATGGTTAGGGTGTCGCCTAACTCTGCGTCCTCAGGCAAGGCTATCCTTACTTTTACTCTTTCTTGTCCTTCCATTTCAGCTTTTCTTAAATATGCGTTATCGTTAAGATCAGAAGTAATTTCAACAGTTGGCCCACTTGGAGCTGTAGTATCATGTACTTGGGTACTTGTCTTGCCTTCATTTCCTGCCTCATCTATAGCTTTGGCTTTTACCTCATCATCTAGTCTCAATCTCTCACCAGTTACAGGCACTGACCAATTTCCGTCCCCATCGCTTGTAGTTTCTTTTTCATCTCCGTTTGGAAAAGTTACGATCACTTTTGTGTTTGGCTCGGTTTGTCCTTTTACATGTGGGTGTTCGCTATCGATCGGCTCTATTGTGATATTTGGTGGAGTTTTATCTGAAATAGTTTTTGTATCTTCTTGGCTAACATTACCACTACTGTCAGTAGCCTTAGCAGTTATCTGCTCTCCTGCTTTTATGACCTTATCATCTAGTGGCAATGAAAATTTTCCCTCGCTATCACTGACAACATCTTTTTTTGAGCCATCTGGAAAAGTGATGGTTACTTTTGTGTTTGGTTCGGTTTGTCCTGTGATATCAGTAGCATTGTCAGCTATATCATCTAAGGTGATGTCTGGAGGAGTGGTGTCTGTGATGACCTCAGGAACTTCTTTTGGATTTACATCTATGACCAAAGCATCAGCATCAGCACTATTTCCACTCTCATCAGTAGCTGTAGCTGTTACTTTATCGTTCGGATTTAGATTTGTAGCTTCTATGCTCCAATTTCCATTTTCATCACTTATGGTTTCTTGCTTTGTTCCATCTGGCAAAGTGATAACTACTTTTGTGTTTGGTTCTGTTGTTCCTGTAATGCTTGAACTTTGGTTGTCTATAGGATTTATACTTATATAAGGAGGTGTATTGTCTGTAATCGTCTCTTTAGCATCAGAGCTATTTCCACTATCGTCAATCGCTACTACATTTATGGTATCATTTGCTTCTACTTTTTTACCATTTAATTCTAGTGTCCAATCTCCATTTTTATCACTTATGGTTTCTTGTTTTGTTCCGTCTGGCAAAGTGATAACTACCTTTGTGTTTGGTTCTGTTTTTCCGGTGATAGTAGTGTCGCTATTTGAGATAGGATTTAAAGTGAGTTCAGGTGGAGTAGTATCTTTTAATTCATCAAATTTAAGCATATTGTCATAAACACTTGGAGTATTTTTTTTCTGTGAAGATACAAAAAAGAGATTTTCCTCTTCGCTAACTACAACAGAAGATGGATCTTTTGAAAACTCAACTACTTCACCGAGTCTATTTCTTAATGTTCCATAGATATTGTCTTCATTGTCATGATATACATGTTCTACGCTTGATGATGATTGAGTACTCATGGCATTACTATCAGAATTATGACTGTTTGATTGAGATTGGTTTGATTTTTTGGCATTTTCCTCTTCTGCCAAATCGCTAAGAGATGATCGCTTTGTACCATTTACATTTATCTGGTTATAATAGCTTTCAAGCGACATAGCATTTTCATCTAGCGTCAGCTTTTCGGTTTTATTTACAGCAATCTCTTTGCCGTTAAATAAAGTTAGCAATAAAAAAGAGTTTTCACCCTGTCCTGATATAACCTCATCTTCTTCGACGAAATCTCCAACTTTTAAAACTCTTTTTTCTCCCTTTGCATTCGTAGCGATACAAGTGCCTTTCGCAGTCCTAACCATTCCAGCCAACTTTGCCATTTATAACTCCTAACCATATATAATAACTTTAAATTTAAAATAAAAATTTCACTTCCACTATCGTCAAATAATCATTTTTATTTAATAATATTATAGCAGTTTTTTCTGATATTTAGCTTTTTTACACACACTCTATCATTTTAGCTTCACTTAAAAATCTCGATGGTTTGTAACTTATTTTTTTAATCTTATCATACTTTGCATATGAAAGACACAACTTATCTTTTGCTCTTGTAGTTGCAACATAAAAAAGTCGCCTCTCTTCTTCTATGCCTCCGCCTGTGTTCATGAGCTTGATATTTGGAAATCTTGTCTCCATGAGATCGATTATAAAAACTTCTTTAAACTCCAAACCTTTGCTTGCATGAACACTCAAAAGATTGACCCCCTCACCCTCACTCATCTCATTACTTCCTAAAGTAAGTGCGTTTAAAAATCGCTCTAAATCTTTATAATTACTTGATAAATCTTGTAACAATTTAGCCTTTGCTTGTATGCGTAAAAGTGCATTTTGTTTCTCTTCTTCTAAAACGCTTCCATTTTTTTGTGTAGCTCTTTTTGTGGCAAGAAAATTTGCTATACAAGAAAAAACTTGTGAATTGCTTACTAGTTTTATAAGACTAGATGGATTTTTAATAACATGAGCTTGTTTTAAAAAAATATAAATATCATGTAAAAAATTAGCACTTTGTTCGTTTAGCTTTGCATGTTTTAGTATTGGGTTTGATAAAAAATTTTCACTAAATCCCAAATTTGCAAACCGACTTATGCTTCCTAAAGTATAATCAATATCAAAAAGTCCTAATTGATAATTTGTCTTTGCTTTTTTAAAAGGTTTGACGCCTTGCTTTGGTTTCATGAAACCATCATAAATATCGCCCTCACCAAGCAAATAAAGTCCATCGAAAATCTCTTTTGCAAGAGCTGGACCCATATTTTTCGCATAAGAACATATATGAATGAAAGCCATCATGTCTTTTGGGTTGATGCTTAAAGTAAGTAAATCGATCAAAGCTTTTACCTCTTTAGTATCAAAAAAACTAATGCCCCCTTTTCTCTTACATGAAATTCCAAGTTCTCTTAAACTAGCCTCTATGCCATCAGCACTTGAATTGTTTCTAAAAATGACGGCAATTTCTTGTTTTTCGTAAGGACTAGATTTGATTTTAGCTGAAATATTTTGGTATTGATTAAAAAGCTCTTCATATATCAAAAGTTGCGGAAGATGAGAATATTGTTGCCTTGTAACTTCAAGCTTTTTAGGATAAAGTCGCGGGTTTAGCGATATTACTTGATTTGCCAAACTTAAAATCGGCTCAGTTGAGCGGTAATTTTTTGTCAAAGTATAAATAGTAGCGTTTTCATATCTTTGCGAAAAAGTTCCTATATTTTCGATATTTGCTCCATTAAAGGCGTAAATACTTTGATCATAATCTCCAACACAAAACAGACTTTTAGCCTTAAAACTATCGACAAGTGAGCCTTGAAGCGTATTTGTGTCTTGATATTCATCAACTAAAATTTCACTATACGAAATCTTTGCACCCTTATTTAACTGCTCTTTCATCAACATTAACAAATCATTAAAATCAACATATCCAAACTCTTTTTTTTGTGCTTTAAACTCATTTATGATATCTTCATAAATAAGCGAATAAGCCTCATGTAAAGGGTAATTTTCCTCTATCCACTCACTAAAACTCATATCCAAACAAGTGTTTTGAAACAAGGAGTGTAAATCGTACAAAGTCGTGGCTTGATATGGCTTATTTTGTGCGTCAATGTGATCAAATCTTCTTTTGTCATGAATGGTTTTCAAAAGTGTTTTAAGCTCACTAATTTGTTTTAAGACTATATTTTTATTTAGCTGTTTTAAGAGCCGATAACTCACTGCATGAAAAGTTCCTGCTTCAATTTGTTTGGTAATTTTTTTATCAAAATATAGACTAATTCGCTCGATCATTTCAGCAGCCGCTTTATTTGTAAAGGTTAAAAGCAAGATATTGTATGGCTTTATGCCATTTTGCAAAAGATAAGCTATCCTAGCTACTATGGTCGAAGTCTTACCTGTTCCTGCACTTGCTATGATAAGATTGTACCCTAGTTTAGAAGTAGCTGCTTTTAATTGTTCTGGATTTAATTTACTAAGTGGCATGAGATATCTTTTTTATTTTTATTATACTTGCATCTTGTTTAATATCTAATCAAAAATCTTAAAAGGCAAACTTATGGTTCGTTTTAGCACATTAAAAGGCACAAGTGAGATATCTTTAGCGGTTTGGGTTTGAATATTAGGACTATCAATATTTCCGCTTACTTTGATATGAGTTTGTATGCTATTATCATTGCCTAAAATTATATAATTTATCATAGGGATTTTTGAAACAATATCACTTATACTTTTGAAAGTTTTTAATTTTAATTTCAGATTTATCTCATGAGTGCTTAAATCATACACTCCAGTTCCTAAAATATCAGCATTTACACCTTGTATATCTATACTTTTGATATACAATTTACTACCTTTCTTAGAAAAAAGAATATTGGCTTTTTTTACACTATAACCTTTTTCATTAAAACCTTGCTTTTTAAAGGTAAGAAGATTTGGGACAGAATTTATAAAAGCTAACAATTTATTGTAAAAGCTAAAAGATTTTATAAAAGTGTTTTGAAAATTTACATAAGCTACAAAATCATCAAAATTCTTACCCTTAAGTTTAAGTCCAAAACTACCCTCTTTAAAAAGATTATCATGAAGATAGGTATTTACAAATTTATCATTAAAATTATCAGCAGTAATGCTTAAAAAATTGTCATTTTGATAATATAACGCCTTGCCTCTTTTATGTATAGCATTTGCTTTGATAAAATTTTTACTTATATTTATATCATAAGCATGAAACAATAATGTTTTATTTAAATCTTGAAAAAAGATGTTACTATTGTCTGCTTTTATATTCATGAGAGTTTTAGAGTTTTTACTTGATGAATTAAGCAATAAATCAGCATTTTTTATTTTTACTAAGTTTGTATTGTTTGAAAACAGAATTTCTAAAAAATCTCTTTGAGTTTTAATGTGGGTTTTGTTTGTACCAATATCAATATTTGCCTTAAAGCTATCAAGTGCTTTATTGTTTACTCTTAATATAGGCTTAATTTTTAAAATATCAGCAAAAATGTCAAAATTTTCAAAATCTTTAGTCTCTACTAGCACTTTTCCTTTCGTAATCTGTCTATTTTGCAAAAAATTCGAACTATCATAAAAAAGAGAAATATCATCTAAATAGATGTTATTTGTATGCTTTAAAAAAAACAATTTGGTCTTTAAATTTAGCAAATCTATATGTAAGTTGTCTTTTTTAAACTCCATAATCACAGGCGTTTTATATCCTTTTAATGCTAAAAAATTTGTATCTTGCTTTTTAATATTTAAAAATTTTATAAAAGCATCTCCTTCGTAATTATCTTTTTTGAGATTTATTTCTCCGCTAGTGTTTAGCTCAAAAATATCTTTAAAACTAAGATTTGTATTTTGCAATTTTATAATGCTATTATCAAGCTTAACGACGGCTTTTTTGGTAAAAAATGGCTGATTTGCTATGTTTATGTTGCTATTTTGTATGAAAAAATCTCCCTTAACATCAATATCATAAGGTACAAAATGAATATCTAATTTAAGCTTTGTTTGCACCTCTCCACTACGCTGAAAAAGTGGCACTTTTAGTCTATATGCTTTTAAAATATTTAGTATTTTATCATCAAGTTTTGTATTTGCAAAAAGATTTAAAACAATGCCATTACCTTTTGTTAGAAGATTGTAAATGTAACCATGAGTGCCATTTAGGTTGATATTTTCATAACTAGGGTCTATGAAATCTAAAAAAAGTTTATTGTTTTTAAGTTCAAGATTTGCTTGTTTTATGAGTACTTCGCTTAAAATTTTATGATATTTAACCCTAGCTTCTTTTAAAATAGCCTTTGCTCTCATGTCAAAAGGAAAAAAATCACCATTTTCGATATTTATCTTGCCTTGTAGCTCTTTGATTTGAAAGGATTTTGCGTTGATTTTATCTCTAAGCCAGACTAAAAGCTCTTTACTTAGGTTTACATGAGTATTAAGGGAGTTTAAAAATGGCTTTAAAGAGTTAAAATCATAAGTTTTTACCGAATATTCAAGCATTTTCTTTTTTAAATAAAAAACCATTTCGCCCTTGATATTAAAAGAGTTAAAATCTCCTTTAAAAACAGCTTCTTTATCTTTGAGATTTCCTCTCAAAATTCCACTTAAATTTAGATCAAAATCTTTTAAAGCAAAAGATTTTAGCTCTACAATCAAATCTTGTTTTTTATGATTTTTAATATTTGCATCGACTTTGAAATATGTCGTATCAAGATAGAAAATATCATCTTTATATAAAAGTTTAATGGTATTGCCGTTTATATTCATGTTTTCGATGTTGATTTGCTTAAAAAAATAATCAAGCCAAGGAATTTTTCTTAAAACATTATATAGCTCTTTGGTGGAACTTTTTTTACTCTCTTTAAAATTAATATCAATTTTTTTTGCATTTACAATTAGTTTTTTATCAAGTTTAATATATAATTTGTCAATTTTTATTTTAGAAATATTCAATTGGTCTATTTTTATGCCGTATATTAATATGCCAACAAAGGTAGCAAGGATAAGCATGAGTTTTAACAAAAAGATGACTATTTTTTTAAGTTTTTGTGAAATTATCTTATTCATGACCCTCTTTCTTAGCATCTATCTAGCTCAAAATATTAGCACCACAAAAGCGGTATTTGTACCTAAAGGAAATATATCTTTTATTATAGCATATCTAAACAAACAAAATGCTCAAATCTTACCTGTTGTCGATAAAATTATCCTAAGAATGATAGGCAAACCACAAGCTGGGTGGATAGATTTGAAAACAACTCTCATGAGCAAGGGAGATTTTTTATATCGCCTTACAAGTGCTAAAGCTTACACAAAACAAATCATGATATATCCAGGAGAGACAAGCGAAGTAGTACTAAAAATTTTAGCCGACAATTACGACTTATCATTTGAAAAATTAAAGCTATTTTATGAACAAAAAGCCCCTTTTAAAGAAGGGGTTATCATACCTGAAACTTATAATATCCCTATAGGAATAAGCGAAAAAGAGCTTATAAAATATTTAATCAATTCATCCTTAAGAATACATAAAAAATTATCCAAAAAAATTTTTAGAGTTTATGATGAGAAACAATGGAAAAAATATCTAACCATTGCTTCTATCATACAAAAAGAGGCAGGAAATAACAAAGAGATGAGCTTGGTTTCATCTGTGATTTACAACAGACTTAAAAAAGGAATGAAACTTCAAATGGATGGAGCGTTAAATTATGGTAAATTTTCTCATCAAAAAATCACACCAAAACGAATCAAAACTGATGAGAGTAGATTTAATACATATAAATTTGAAGGACTTCCGCCCTATCCTGTTTGTTTAGTGAGTTTAGACGCTATTAAAGCCGCTATAAAACCACAAAAAAGTGATTTTTTATATTTCATAAGAGACAAATCAAGTAAGAACAATTCTCATATTTTTACAAAAACATATACCGAACATGTAAATGAGATTAATAGACAGAGAAAATTGTAACTTAGACGCTAAAAACAAATAAAAAATGTATAATTTTTCTTTATTAAATTAAATTTTTAACTTAATTACAATATTATAATGACAAAAAAAGGAGAATAAATGTCAAAAATAATTTACACAAAAGTTGATGAAGCACCAATGTTAGCAAGCTATTCGCTACTTCCAATCATAAAAAGATTTGTAAAAAGTAGTGATATCTGTATGGAAAGTAGAGATATTTCACTAGCTAGTAGAATTATGGCAAATTTTAGCGAATATTTAGATGAAAAGGTAGATGATGATTTGTCATATTTAGGACAATTAACGCAAAAAGATGATACAAATATCATAAAACTGCCAAATATTTCAGCTTCTATCCCTCAACTAAAAGCCGCTATCAAAGAGTTGCAAGAAAAGGGCATAAAAGTGCCAAGCTATCCAGAAAATCCACAAAACGATGAAGAAATAAACATCAAAAATAGATATGCAAAAGTTTTAGGCAGTGCTGTAAATCCAGTGCTTAGAGAGGGAAATTCAGACAGACGAGCACCTCAATCAATCAAGCAATACGCCAAAGACAACCCTCATAAAATGGGTATTTGGGAAGGAGACAATCGCTCTCATGTATCTCATATGGAGAGTGGAGATTTTTATGGAAGTGAGCAATCTATAACTTTGCAAAACAACGATAGCGTACAAATCATTTTGAAGACAAAAGACAATAAGCAAATCGTTTTAAAGCAACATTTAGACTTACTTGAAGGCGAAGTTTTAGATGGCTCGTTCATGAGTGCAAAAGCTTATAGAAACTTTATAAAAGAACAGATAAAAGATGCAAAACAAAAAGATGTACTTTTTTCTATACATTTAAAAGCCACCATGATGAAAGTCTCTGATCCTATCATGTTTGGTTTTACAGTTAAAGAGTTTTTTAGTGAAGTTTTTACGAAATACGAAAAAGAGTTTGAGCAATTAGGCGTAAATCCAAACAATGGCTTAGGAGATTTATATTTAAAGATAGAAAGCTTAGACGAAATTTTAAAAGAACAAATCAAATATGACATAAAGCAAACTTATGAGTATAATTGTGATATTGCTATGGTAAATTCGGACAAAGGCATCACAAATCTTCATGTTCCAAGTGATGTCATCATCGATGCTTCTATGCCTGCGATGATACGAAATAGCGGTCAAATGTGGGATAAAAATGGAGAGTTAAAACCTGCTAAAGCCATCATTCCTGATAGAAGTTATGCTGGAGTTTATCAAGCTGTTATTGCAAATTGTAAAAAACATGGTGCCTTAAATCCTGCTACTATGGGTTCTGTACCAAATGTGGGGCTTATGGCCAAAAAAGCTGAAGAGTATGGAAGTCATGATAAAACTTTTCAAATTTGCGAAGATGGAGTCGTGGAAGTAATCAATAAAAATGGCGAAGTTTTGATGAGTTTTGAAGTGTGTAAAGATGATATTTTTAGAATGTGCCAAGCCAAAGATGACGCCATAAAAGATTGGGTCAAACTTGCCGTCTCAAGGGCAAGACTAAGCGATACTCCTGCGATTTTTTGGCTTGATGAAAATAGAGCTCATGATAGACAAATCATAAAAAAAGTACAAACTTATCTAAAAGATCATGACCTAACAGGACTTGATATTAGTATCTTACCTCCTATAAAAGCGACCATTGCTTCACTTGACAGAATGCGAGAAGGAAAAGATACCATTTCTGTAACAGGAAATGTTTTAAGAGATTTTAATACAGATTTATTTCCTATTTTAGAGATAGGTACAAGTGCAAAAATGCTCTCAATCGTGCCACTCATGAAAGGTGGTGGATTGTTTGAGACAGGTGCTGGCGGTTCGGCTCCAAAGCATGTCGAACAATTTTTAAACGAAAATCATTTGCGTTGGGATAGTTTAGGCGAATTTATGGCACTTTGTGCGTCGCTTGAGCATTTATCATTAAAAGAAAAAAATACCAAGGCTTTAATACTAAGTAAAGCCTTAGATAAAGCAGTGGGTAAATTTTTACAAACTAACCGCTCTCCATCAAGAAAATGTGGAGAAATAGACAATAGAGGAAGTCATTTTTATCTAGCTTTGTATTGGGCTGAATTTTTATCTAAACAAGATGATAGCGAAGAGTTGAAAAATGAATTTAGTAAAATTTTTGAACAATTAAGCCAAAATGAAGAAAAAATCGTAAATGAATTAAACTTAGCACAAGGACAAAGTATCGATATTGGTGGATATTATTTTCCAGATGATCAAAAAGCCTTACAAGCCATGAGGCCTAGTCAAACTTTTAACAACATAATCTCTTCATGAGTAAAATTTCAATCATAGGAGCAGGAAGTGTAGGGGCGAGTTTGTGCGAACAACTTGCCCTAAGTGGGCTTTGCGGGGATATAAGCTTAGTTGATATCGCTACAAATGTAGCTACCGCAAAAGCTGAAGATATCTCTCATTTGTGCGGAGTCTTAGACATTAGATGCAAAATACAAGCTAGTTGTGATTATGAGGTCATTAAAAATAGCGATATCGTCGTAGTAACTGCGGGAAGTCCCCGAAAAAAAGGGCAAAGCAGAGATGATTTGCTTTTAATAAATGCAAAAATCACCAAACAAATCGCACAAAATATCGTAAAATTTGCACCAAATTCTGTGATTATTCAAGTCTCAAATCCTCTTGATGCTATGGTTTATGTGGCACTAAAATATAGCGGTTTTAAACCAAATAAAGTCATAGGCATGGCTGGTATTTTAGATGGTGCTAGAATGAAATATCAAATCCAAAAACAAGTGGGATTTAAGGATATTCAAACTCTTGTATTAGGCGGTCATGGAGACGATATGGTCGCAGTTTTGAGCCATTGTTTTATCGATGGCAAACCCATAAACGATGTTTTAACTCATGACCAAATTAGCAATATTATCCATCAAACAAAACATAGCGGAGCAAACATAGTTAAACACTTAGGCATTTCTGCATATTATGCCCCTGCTAGTGGAGTTTTAAAGATGATAAAAGCCATTTTAACAGATTCTTGCGAAAGTTTAGCTTGTGCTGTGTATTTAAACGACGAGTATGGATATAACGATGTAGTTAGCGGAGTACCTGTGGTGTTGGGCAAAAATGGAGTGGAACAAATCGAGCAAATCAAACTAAGCAAAGAAGAGCAAGAGCAATTTCACAAAAGCGTAACTTCAGTTTATGAGTTAATCAAAACACTAAAAGCTAAGGGATATTAAAAGCGGTATAAGAAGAAAAAATTCTTCTTATACTTGCGTGTAAGTTTCGCGGTAACTCTCATAATCGCCTTTAAAGTCGATGATTTCGCCATTTTCTTTTAAGTGTATGATGCGGTTCGCAAAAGCGTCGATCAACTCCCTGTCATGAGTAGCACAAATCACACAACCATCAAAACCATAAAGTCCCTCTCCTAAAGCGATGATAGCTTCTAAATCAAGATGATTGTTTGGCTCATCTAAAATGAGAAAATTGCCTTTTTTTAGCATCATGAAAGAGAGCATCATGCGGTGTTTTTCGCCTCCACTGATGTCTTTTACGCTTTTTTGTTGCTCTTCTCCTGAAAAAAGCATTCTACCTAAACATCGCCTAATTTCATCGATATTTAAAACGCTGTCCTTGCTCTCAAGCCATTCATATAAGCTCATATCTCCTTTAATGATCTCGGTTGTATTTTGCGGAAAATAAGTGTTTTCAATGGTCGCACCCCAAAAAATTTCTCCGCTACTTGGCTCGAGTTCTTTTGTTAGCAATTTACAAAGCGTAGTTTTTCCAACCCCGTTTGCTCCTATTAATGCTATTTTATCACCCTTTTCAACTTTGAAAGAAAAATCCTTATAAACCTCATTTTCGCCATAAGCAAAACTAATATTTCGCACTTCTAAAATCTCATTTCCAATTTCTCTTTTTTTCTTAAAAACAATGCTAGGATCTCTTCTTGATGAGGTTTGTATTTCGCCGATATCGAGCTTTTGGAGTTGTTTTTGTCTTGAAGTTGCTTGTTTTGCCTTTGAGGCATTAGCCGAAAATCTTTGTATAAACTTTTCAAGTTCTTCTTTTTCTTTTAGCTTTTTATTTCGCTCCATTTCAGCTTGTTTTTGCATAATAGTTGAAGCAATATACCAATCATCATAACTGCCTGCAAACTCCCTAATTTTTTTAAAATCAACATCTAGTATATTTGTACAAACTGAATTTAAAAAGTGCCTATCATGGCTAATTACAACCATAGTACCTTCATGTCTTTTAAGCTGTTCTTCTAGCCAAAAAATAGCGTCTATGTCAAGATTGTTTGTTGGCTCATCTAAAAATAAAACATCAGGCTTAGGAAATAAAACTTGAGCTAATAAAATCTTAAACTTCTCCGCACTTGTGATGGTATTCATAAGATCATCATGAGTGTTTGAGCAAAAACCTAAACTTTGAAGTATTTTTTCAATCTGTACATCATACTCATAAGTCGGGTCTTCTTCGGCACAAATAATTTCTAATTCACCTAATCTCTCATTAACCTTTTCATCTTCAAAATCTCCATTTTCATAAAGCTTCTCTTTTTCTTTTATAGCATCATAAAGCCTTTTATTTCCCATTAAAACTACATCTTTTAAACTCATCTCTTCATATGCAAATTGATTTTGACCAAGCACTCCAACTTTTAAGCCATTTTTTACGCAAATATTTCCGCTTGTAGGCTCAAGTTCGCCTGATAAAATCTTCATGAAAGTACTCTTCCCTGCTCCATTTGCACCGATTAATCCATATCGTTTTCCACTATCAAGTTCTAAATTTATATCTTCAAAAAGTAGCTGTGAGCCAAACCTCATCGTTACGCTATTTACATTTACCATAATTTTAACCTTTCATTGTCTATTTTTACTCTTCAGCTGGTATAAAAAGCTGATAATTATCTTTTAGTTTGTATGATAATTTATCCATATCAGTTGAGAAAAAATTAAACATATCGTTTTGCACTACTTTTAAGTTAAAAGGTACAAATTGTATAAAATCTTTCTCTTCTTTTAGTTTTAGTATTGGATTTTTATCATCTTGAATAACAGCAACATCTTTTTCAAATAATTTTGACAAATGTTCAAAATGATCGACGATATATTTCGTATCATTATTTTCATTTGGGTCAAAATTATATAAATTTATTTGCAAATCAAGTTGAGAACAAAAATCCAATATCACAGAACTCTCCCTTTCAATATCATTTCCATTTGATGCCAATATAACACCTGATTTTACCATACTAAAACCATATTTACCTATCTTTAAAACAGGTAATTTTTGCTCATGTAAAGTTGTTTTATATTTTTCAAAAAACTCATCATCGCTAATAATTAAACCAATATCAAAATTTGATAAATCATCTAATAAAACCTTTGATAAATCCACCTTAAAATAGTCAATATTTACAACAATACTAGAATTTTCGTATCGTTTAATATGCTCAAAAAGTGATGAAGAAGTAGGATTTGCAATGCTTATGTATAGTTTTTGATTATTTAATTTTGAATGTAAAATTAAAGCATCATTTAGTATAAAGTCAATTCTTTTTTTATCCATAGTTTTCATATCAATTAAAACATAAATATTTTTGCCAAACGGATTTGGAAATTGACCTGATTCTTGCTTAATGCTTTTATAGACATTATTTAAGATATTTGGCTCCCCAATTAAAAGTAAAATATCACCAGGTCTAATCATCAAAGTCGGTCTTGAAAGTAAAAGCTTATTTTTTCTATATATAGCTACAATTCTCCACTGCTTTTGCTCTATACTAGCTAGATGTCTATATAAAAATGAACTTCCAGTTGGAACTTGAACTTGCATGATCTCACCCTCACCTAAGCCTACATTTCTAGCTATCATTGGTCTATCTGGTAAAAAATCAGAAAATTTAGAAGCTATATGCTCTTTTGACTGAAGTACAAATAAATTTGCATCCTCAAAAGGCTTAAGACCCCATCTATCAACCATATATACATGAGTATCTTTGCTTATTTTTCTAACATTTAAATAAGTATTTTTAGCATCATCTTTTTTTCTCATGATAATCATAACTTGATAAAACCTCGTTTGATTAAAAACTTTTGACAATTTAGAAAAGCTTGTAGGATCAAAAAAGTGTAAATCGTATTTTTTATAGATCTCTTCAGGTAAAGTTTTGTCCCTATAAGCTAAAATTGTATATAAATTTTCACTACCTTTTATACTCATAATCTTTTCTAAGAATTGTTTTGCTAAAATACCATCAGCGATGATTAAAATTTTCTTCATTTAAGCTCCAAAAAAATAAAAGGATATTATAGCATAATGAAATTTACTTTACTTAAAATAGATCAAAATGCAAGATTAGGAGAGATAAAAACAGCCCACTCAACCATACAAACTCCAGTATTTATGCCAGTAGGCACAGTAGGAGCTATCAAAGCACTTGATGCATATGACATGAGCAAAATCTTAGATGCACAAATAATTTTAGCAAATACTTATCATATGTATCTTAGACCAAGTGATAAAATTGTTAAAAATTTAGGTGGACTTCATGGTTTTAGCGGATTTAAAAGAAGTTTTTTGACAGACAGCGGTGGCTTTCAAGCTTTTAGCTTAAAAAATGCTAAGACAGACGAGCAAGGAGTTAATTTTAAAAGCCATATCGACGGCTCATCACATCGTTTTACACCACAAAAAGTAATAGATATCCAAAGAAATTTAGGCAGTGATATCATGATGGTACTTGATGATTTAGTTGCACTTCCGGCTACAAAAGAGAGAATAAAAGCTTCCATTAAACGCACCACCATTTGGGCTAAGCAGGCACTTGATTATCACAATTCGCTTCCCAAAAATCATCAAAATCTATTTGCTATCATACAAGGTGGAACTGACTTTGAATATAGAAAAATCTCTGCTCATGAGCTAAGCTGTCATGATTTTGATGGCTTTGCTATCGGCGGACTTAGCGTAGGAGAGAGCAATCAAGAAATGTATGACACGGTTGAATTCACAACTCCATTAATGCCTCATGATAAACCAAGATATCTCATGGGAGTTGGAACACCTGAAGATTTGGTCGAAAATGTACAAAGAGGCGTCGATATGTTTGATTGTGTAATGCCTACAAGAAATGCAAGAAACGGCACACTTTTTACAACATTTGGAAAAATAAACATAAAAGCAGCAAGATTTAAGCTAGACACAAAGCCCATCGATGAAGCGTGTCAATGTTTTACTTGTAAAAATTTTACAAGGGCTTATTTAAATCATTTGTTTCGTGCTGGTGAAATAACATATTTTCGCCTTGCTAGTTTGCACAATTTACACTACTATTTAGACCTCATGAGACAAATCAGAGAAGCTATCAAAAAGCAAAAATTTAGCGAATTTAAAAAAGAATTTTACGCTAAAAGAACTTAAAAAATCAACTCCCACGAGTTAAATATTTGATCAACTCATCACTCATTTTAGCAGGTTTTCCATTTTGAACATAAACGGCTAAAATTTCACTCTCAAATATTTTTTGCTCATTTTTATATATCTCATGAAGCACAACAAACGAAGTCTTTTTATGACTTATAAGCCTCGTTTTAACTTCTAAAATATCACCTAATTTAGCAGGCTTTATAAAATTTGCATTTTTTATACTCTTTACTACAAAACCGCTACTTGCATCCATGACGCCAAAACCATGTTGCCAATAATCCTCACTTCTAGCCCTCTCGCAATACTTAAAATAGTTTGCATGATAAACTATGCCACCAACATCAGTATCTTCATAATAAACTCTTATTTTCATGTATTATTTCCTTACGAAACTATATATCATATCAAAAATCATTAAAATATTGTTATTCACTATTTCTCTCATCTTCTTTTGCTTTAACTTGCAACATAAAACCCCTCATGAGATAAGTTAAAAACAAAACAAACCCCACTATCATAAAAAAATCAACACTCTCTTTCATTCTCTCTCCTCTACAACTAATTCTAAATCCCCTTTAAACAAACCAACTCGCACTTGCTTTAACTTCAACGAACCCTCTTTAAGTCTCTTTTTAGAATAAAGTCTAATTTTTCCATTGTTCGTATATAAAAAATTATTTTTATATACTCCACTAATACTTGAAATAACGCTATTGGCATCAAAATCATTTAAACTACTAAAATAAGAAGACAGATTTTGCACTTTTTTATTTTCTTTTATAAGCTCAAGTTCGCTAATCTCTCTTAATCCTCTATACTCCATAAGATTTTTGACTAAAATATCATATGAATAACCTTTTTTAAGCGAATATCCGCATCTATAAGCATAAATCCCCCTACCCTTTTGACTTAAAATTATGCCATTTTTACTTTTATAAATCACAACAGCATCTTTAATCAGCACCTCATGACTGCCATAATCTAACTCATAAAGCTTATCAATACTTAGCTCTTTTTGTTTTTTTGTTGTGTGAAAATTTGCCTTATCTAAACTTAAAGTTAATAAAATAGGAAAATGATCTGAATATCCATCAGTTTTATTCCATCTATTTGGTTCTCCTTTGAAGTTTGCTAAAAATCCTTTAACAACTTTAAACGAACCATTTTTATACTCAAAATTTCTATTATCAAACATATTTTTCGACAAAATTATTCTGTCAAGAGCAGATTTGTGATTGAAAAACTTATGCGAATACCTTTCATGATGAGGTAAAGATAGCCAAGGGTCATAATAGTTTTGTTTGTTTGATAAAGAACCAAATGTTTGTGCTAAAATAGAGTTATTTGAAATTTTAGTGTTAAAATCGCCCAAAATTAAATACTCTTTTTGTTTTGAGTTTAAAATCGCCTGTTTTAGAACATGAGCTACTTTGAGCCTTTTTTGTTTGCCATATTTTTGCGTTGGAAAATGAACTATCCAAAGTCCCAATTTTTTATCATCAACACTTACAACTACATTTAAAAAATCCCTCGTCTTTTTTATTCCTGCATAGATGGATTGTTGAGAAATTATCTTATATTTTGACATAACACCAAGCCCAAAAGGAGAGTTTAAAGGCTTAGAAAAAGCAAAATATTTATAATTTAATTTTTGTGCCATTTTTTGCACTAATGCTTTGTTTTCCACTTCTTGAAGTGCTATAATATCGGCATTGATAAATTTGATAGCCTTAATGGTATTTTCAAATTTTTTTCTTGCTTTTTGCTTGTTCCAACCAAATTTGCTTATCTTATAGTCTTTATATTCATGTCCATTATTTTTATCATCAAAAAGATTTTCCACATTATAAGTAGCTACACTTATATCTTTTGCAAGGCAAAAAACCGCTAAAAACAAAAGCAAAAAAATTCTAATCATCACTAGCTTCTAAAGGCAAAAACTTATGACTATCATCATCATAATATTCAAGCTCTCCAGTTTCTATCTTATAATACCAGCCTCTAAGATTTAGCTTTCCTTCATTAACCAATCGTTCCACTTCAGGATAGGTTAAAAGATTTATAAGTTGAAAAACTACTGAAATTTTTTCGGTAGCTTGTAATTTTTCTTCTTTGCTCGCCTTTGCCATGGTTAAAGAAGTGAAATCTTTTGCTTTACTTCCAAGCTCAAGCCATTTTTTTACATGAACAACTCTGTCATCACTGCTTAAATCCTCATAAAGTCCAGCAATAGCCCCACAATGAGAATGACCGCACACGATAATGTCACTTACTTTAAGCACAGATACAGCATACTCAACAGCAGCAGCAGTAGAATGATAATCATTGTCAGGCGAATAAGGTGCCACCATGTTTCCAATATTTCTAACCACAAACATATCTCCAGGGTCAGTTGAAGTAAAAAGGCTAGGAGTTACTCTTGAATCACAACATGAGATAAAAAGCACTTTAGGATTTTGCCCTTGTTTTACAAGGTCGGTAAATCGATTTTTGTATTTTTTAAATCTTTTATCTCTAAACTCTTCATAACCCTCTATAATGTCATCAATATCCATTTCATATCTCCTTATATAATGCTAAAAAGATTTTACTCTTTTTAAATGTAAATTATACAATACACAATGTAAAGAAGCACTTATATTTAGGGTTTTATTTAAAAAAATAGCAAATATCAAAGAGTTAAAAAATGCAAAAAAAAATCTGCATTTTTTAAATATTTTTAACCTTCGATATAATTTTTTAATCTTCGTCCAACTTTTGGATGTTTTAATTTTTTGATAGCAGAACTCTCTATTTGTCTAACTCGCTCACGAGTAACGCTTAACTCTTTTCCAATCTCCTCAAGAGTTCTATCGCTCTCATCATCCATAAGACCAAACCTCATACGAATTACTGCTTTTTCGCGGTCGTTTAATTGATCTAACACATCATCAATTTGATCTTTTAAGTCATGTTTTAAAATGTGTTCCATTGGAGAGAGAGTACTTTTATCTTCCACAAAATCGCCAAATCTTCCGTCATCTTCATTACCAATAGGTGCTTCAAGGCTAATAGGCTCTTTTGTGATTTTTATGACATTTTTTACCTTATCAACACTTAGTCCCACTTCATCAGCTATTGTGTTTATATCTGGCTCTTTTCCATGTTCTTGAAGATGTTTTCTTATGATTTTATTTATACGATTTATCGTCTCTATCATGTGAATTGGAATACGGATAGTTCTAGCTTGGTCAGCTATTGCACGGCTAATTGCCTGCCTTATCCACCAAGTTGCATAGGTCGAAAATTTATAACCTTTTTTATATTCAAACTTATCGACTGCTTTCATGAGCCCTATATTTCCTTCTTGAATCAAATCTAAAAACGGCAAACCTCTATTTGTGTATCGTTTTGCTATGCTTACAACAAGCCTTAGATTTGACTTTGCCATTCTTGTTTTTGCCTCATCGGCTATTTTTTTGCCTCGTTTGATTTGCTCAAGTATCTCTTTTAATGTTTCTGGCTCTAAATCAAAACCTTGCTTACTAGCCTCTTTTGTTTGAAAAAGTTTTTTAATCTCCATATAGGTTGAAACCATAGTAGCTTCAGGCACCTGAGAGGTAATCGTCTCTTTAGATAAATCTGTAATTTTACCCAAAAGCTTTTCATGATTTCTTTTTAAAGTATCATTAAATAATGGAAGTCTATACTCTAATCTCTTAAGTTCCTTATCGAACTCTCCATCACTTTTCAAAGCTGTTTCCATTGATTTTACAAGTTCATTTATCAACTTACTTGTAGGTCCTAACTCCATAAGTCTTTCTTTGAGTAATTTTTTCTTAAAAGCCACTTGAAGGCTATAGTTTAACATCTCTATCCCATCTTCTTGATCTTGAGGAAGTTTATTTGTAGTTTTTATCCACTCTTTTTTCGCTTTATCTAAAGCCTTAAAGCTAACTTTTACCATTTGAGTTCGTTTGCTATCTACTTTTTTTGGCTTTTTATTTACACTCTCTTCTCCATCCTCATCGCCATCTTCTTCTTCATCATCATCGCCATCTTCATCATCATCAAAACTTCTAAAAAGCTCTTTGACTCGTCTTTCTCTATTTATCAATGACTCTTTATAATCAAGTATAAAATCAATCAAATACGGCACTGAACAAAAAGCATCTATGATGATATCTTCACCAAATTCTATCTTTTTACTTATGCTCACTTCTTCATCTTTTGTTAAAAGTGATATTTGCCCCATCTCTCGTAAATACATCCTAACAGGACTATCGCTCCTTGACCACTCAAGCAACTCTTTTTCACTTGCTAAATCAAACTCTTCTTCTAATTTTTCATCTTGAATTTTTTGTAGTCTTGCTGCTCGTTGTTTGGCTTCTTCTATATTTTGTTTTTTTGCAATTTCAGCTGAACTAATCAGAGAAACTTTGTACTTGTTTAAAAATGTATTTATCTTTTTTATATTTGCTAAGGTTGGTTGTTTTTCAAAAAAATGCATCAATTGCTCGTAAGTTACAAATGTCTTTTCATGGCTTTGAAATAACTCCTCTATCTGAACAAATAAGCTCGGAGCTTTTGTTTTTTTTGTAACTTTCTTTTTCGCAGTTGTCGGTGAAGTTTTAGTCGCCATGATTTCCTCTTTTTGTATAATATTAAAAAGAGCTTATTATATCAAAAATTACTTAAATAGTAATGAAAAATAAAAAAATAAAATTTCACTCTATTAGTTTTTCATTATACACTTCCCATTATATAAATTGGCACACTTATTGCTTTAGTTTGTCCGTAAGTTAAAGGAGAAATATCATGAATAATGGTTTTTATGCGACTACTGGTGCTATGGTAACGCAATTTAATAGACTAGATGTAATATCAAACAATCTAGCAAATGTAAATACAACTGCTTTTAAAAAAGATGAAGTTGTTATCGGGGATTTTGAACGAATTTATCAAGAAAAAAGAGATAATTTACCCATCAACGATCACACAAAAAAAGCAGCAAAATTTTTAAATCGTTCCATCGACAGAGTTCCTCAAGTATCTGAACAATTTATAAAATTTAGACAAAGTGGAGTAAGAACTACTAACAATCCTTTAGATTTTGCACTAAAAAGAGAAGATGCTTTTTTTATGGTAAAAACCCCTCAAGGATTGAGACTGACACAAAATGGTTCTTTTAGTCTAAATGAAAATGGAACCTTAGTAACCAAAGAAGGATATGAGGTGCTTAGTAATAATTTAGGAAATATAAATATACCACAAAATGCAACAATAAGCGTCGATCATAGTGGAAATATAAGCACAAATGGACAAGCAGGAGAACAATTATTTATAGCTAGCCCAAATGATATAAGAAGACTCGAAAAAATAGGAAACAGCTTATATAAATTTGACAAATTAGAAAACTTACAACCCTTACAAGATGATGATATAGTTCGTCAAGGACTCATAGAAACAAGCAATGTAAATCCTGTTATGGAGATGACAGGACTAATAGAAACAAGTCGTTTAGTTGGTATGTACCAAAAGGTCATGACAACTCATATGGAAGAGCTAAATAGCGACGCAATAACAAAATTAGCAACGGCTAAATAAAAGGAGATTTTATGATTCGTTCACTTTATACTGGTGCAACAGGAATGTTAGCCCAACAACTTCAAATAGATACAACTTCAAACAATATTTCAAATGTAAATACTATTGGATATAAAAAACAAAGAGCTGAGTTTGCTGATCTCATGTATCAAGTTATGGAGTATTCTGGAACTTCAACAAGCACAACAACTCAAAGTCCAACTGGTATTGAAGTGGGACTTGGTGTCAGACCAACTGCTATAACAAAAATGTATCTTGAGGGAAATCTAAAAGAGACAGGAAACAATCTTGACTTAGCTATTACAGGACAAGGTTTTTTTCAAGTCCAACTTCCTGATGGTACAACAGCATACACAAGAAATGGAGCTTTTAAAGTAGATAGCGATGGAACCATAGTAAATAGTGATGGATATAGACTTATTCCAGAAATCACAATTCCTGAAGATGCAACACAAATTTCAGTAGGCACAGACGGAACGATTTCTGTAAGGCAAGCAAATGCAACCTCACTAACTCAAGTCGGTCAAATCGAAATAGCCAATTTTATCAATCCAGCTGGACTTCACTCCTTAGGAGATAACAACCTTATAAATACAGATGCTTCAGGAAATCCAATCACAGGAACTCCGGGATTATCAGGATTAGGGCAAATCAGACAAGGTTTTGTAGAGATGAGCAATGTCCAATTAGTAGATGAAATGACTGATCTTATAACTGGACAAAGAGCTTATGAGGCAAATTCTAAAGTTATCACAACTTCTGATGAAATGTTGCAAACGGTAAATGGACTTAAACGATAATTTATGATATTTCTAGCCCCAATAATCGCCGTAATATTGTTAATATTTACGGCTGATTATTTTTTTTATACTCCAAAAAATAATACTCAAATCAGTAAGCAAGACAGAAATATTTCCAAAAAACATAAAATAAAACAACATTAAATCACAGAAAAATTGCCTATTTTTTAACATTTTATTTGATTTTTTAACTTCAACATGTTAGAATACTCGATGAAAAAAATATTAGTTTTTAGTCTTAATGCTAGTTTAAAGAAAGGAGACAACATGTTCAAAAGTTCAAAGCAAAATGATTTACATTTGTTAGAAGAACTAAAAAAGGAAAACGAGGCACTTAAAAAAGAGGTGGCATCGCTTAGGCAAGAGTGTGCAAAAAAAGATGCTTTATTACAAGAAACTGCAAGCAATACTCAAGATGAGTACAAATCGCAAATCACAGATTTGTTGTTAAATAGCTATCAAGATGGTATGACCTTCTTGCAAGGCACTATGGAAGAAAACTTATCTATGCTAAGTTCAGTAAATGAGCAAAACAATCAAACTTCTCAATTAGCTGATGCCTTACAAAAGCAAACCCAATCAGTAGTCGAGTCAATCGAAAATATCCAACAAATGTCTAGTTCGCTTGAAGATGATGCTAGTAGCTTAAATGATAGTGTTATGTCTATAGCAGAAATTATCAACTTGATTAAGGACATTTCAGACCAAACTAATCTACTTGCACTAAACGCTGCCATCGAAGCTGCACGGGCAGGAGAACATGGTAGAGGATTTGCTGTAGTTGCTGACGAGGTAAGAAAACTAGCTGAGCGAACACAAAAAGCAACTCAAGAAGTTGAAGTAAATATTAGTGGTTTAAAACAAAGCTCAACTACCATGACTGAAGTTAGTCAAAACTTCTCAACCCTTTCAAGTGGAGTTATGGAAATTTTAGATGAATTTAAGCAAAACATTAGTCAAGTCAATCACAATACCAATGACATTGTAAGTCAAACAATCAACATTACAAGAGAGATTAATGTAAGTAACGGCAAAATTGACCATATTAACTTAAAATTACAAGGATACAAATCAGCATTTTATGGAGACAATATACAAATCGCTGACCATAGAAGTTGTAGATTTGGCAAATGGTTTAGCGAAGAGGTTTCAAAAATGCTCGTAGATGATAAAAAATCACTAACAGAAGTAGCAAGACATCACGAAGATGTCCATACAGGACTTATGCAAGCCATACAGATATTCTCTGGAGATAATGCAAGCTTATATCTTGATGGTGTAAGACACATGAAAGATGTTGAAAATGCTTCAAAAACAGGCTTTGAAGTACTATTAAACTCAGTTAAGAATGTGAGACAATAAACAACCTATAGGGGGGAGTAAAATATCATTTTTTCAATTATTTAAATTGATATAAGTCAAATTTAGATATAATAATGCTTAATTGTTATAAATGCAAAAAAAGGCCTTTGACTTATGAAAATAGATATTAATTTTAACAAATCAACCGATCAAAACTATTCGGTTTATATTGATGAACTTCAAAAGCTTACTTTAGATGGAAAAGTTGCTATTATTACAAATCCTAAAATCTCAAGTTTGCACATATCATATCTGCAAGAAAAACTAAGAGCAGATGAAATCCATATCATAACCATACCAGATGGAGAACACTATAAAAACTTTAAAACTGTTCAAGGTATTTTAAAGCAGCTATTTGAGTTAAACTTTAACAGACACTCAACTCTTATAGCTTTAGGTGGAGGAGTTATAGGCGATATTACTGGTTTTTGTGCCTCTATTTACCAAAGAGGAATTGATTATATACAAATTCCAACAACACTTTTAGCACAAGTTGATGCAAGTGTTGGCGGAAAAACAGGGGTAAATACAGCATTTGGCAAAAACCTCATAGGCACATTTCATCAACCCCGTGCTGTATATTGTGAGACAAAATTTTTACAAACTCTTCCCCAAAGAGAGTTCAACGCAGGACTTAGCGAAATCATCAAAATGGCAGTTATTTATGATAGACAAATGTTTGACTGGATAGAATCTATTGATTTAAATGGAAACATTATTTTACCAAAACTTATCACAGATAGTATAAAACTTAAAGCATCTATTATCGAAAAAGATGAAAAAGAAAAGGGCGTTAGAATGGTTCTAAACTATGGCCATACTTTTGCTCATGTCATCGAAAAACAGACAAATTATCAAATATTTTTGCACGGCGAATCAGTTGCTATTGGCATGAATATGGCAAATCAATTAGCCATGGATTTAGGGCTTTTAAGCGTAGTAGAAAATGAACGAATAACCGAATTAATGCAAAAATATAAAATATTATTAGATTATAAAATCAGCAATACAGAAAAATTTTATAACGAATTTTTCTTTGATAAAAAAAGTCTTGATAACAATATTTTGTTTGTTCTTCCTGAGCATATAGGTGGATATTCATTTCATGACAATATAGACAAACAATTAGTAATCCAAGCTTTAAGGAAATTTTCTTGATAAAGATAATTTTAGTATTTTTGCTTATGCATATCACTCTTTTCGCAGACATAAATGAAACTTCTGCCAAAAATAATGAACAAATTCAAAATCATAAGGAGGCTATTGAAAGCATAAACAACGAACTGCAAGGAAGTATTTGGCTGACTAGATTTAGCAATTTTTTAACCTACCAAAAACTTACAACACAACTAAATGAGATAAAACAGAACATAGAAAAAATTAAAAAACATAGAAAAAAATCAGACAAAGAGCAGTTAAAAAATTTATCTAAAAAACAAAATACTCTACAAAAACAGCTCGAACTTTTAAAAGAGTTCAAAAAATCCCCCTTTGCTGAATTAGTAGAACCGCCTTTTATAGAAGAGATGCCAACGATAAACAATCCTCTAGCCATCATTACAGGAATTTCATACATAAAACAATTGCAAAGTAACCAAAAAAGATACTCTGATAAACTAGATAATTTAAAACTTCTTATCAATAAACTAGAATCAAAAAAAGAGCTTTTAACCTATCTTTTGAAGGTAGAAAATTCGCCACAAATAGCTCATGACTTAGAGTTAGTACAAAAAGAGTTAGGTGAATTTACATCTGCAAATGATATCTCAAAAACTACTTTTATGGTATATAGTAAAAAAGTTGATGAGGCCATAATTACGACAAAAAACAGCATAACAAGTCAAGTAAAACGAGCTTTTAACATCTTAGTTTTTGTCATCGTCGTCATCATTCTTTCGCTTATGTTTAAATATATTGCAAGAAAATATATCAAAGATAATGTGAGATTTTATATGGCAAATAAAGTCATAAATTTCATAAACATGAACCTCATCGTACTTATCGTACTATTTGCATACATAGACAATGTAACCTACCTCGTAACGGTCATAGGTTTTGCTTCTGCTGGTATCGCAATTGCAATGAAAGATATGTTCATGAGTGTACTTGGATGGATAGTCATCATCTTTGGAGGCAGTTTTCATGTAGGAGATAGGATAAAAGTCAAAAAAGAAGGAATGCCTTATGTTGGTGATATCATCGATATTTCCTTACTTAGAATGACGATTTTAGAAGATATTACTTACACTTCTTATGTAGAAAATCGCCGTACAGGAAGGATTATTTTCATACCAAACAATTACATCTTCACAGAACTCATAGCAAATTACACTCACTCTACTATGAAAACCGTTTGGGATGGTATCGATATAACCATAACTTTTGATTCAAATCATAAAAAGGCGATGTATCTTATCAAAAATATCACAAAAAAATTCTCAAAAGGCTACACAGATATAGCGAGAAAACAACTAAATATGCTCCGCCATCAATATAGCTTAAAAAATACAAATATCGAACCGAGAATTTACTCATTTTTAGAACCTCATGGACTCACTATTAGTACCTGGTATCAGACAAACTCTTACGCTGCTTTGACATTAAGAAGTACCCTAAGTGCCGAGATAGTAGATGCTATAAATAAAGAAGATGACATCACCATCGCATTCCCAACTCAAACCTTGCACTTAAATAAAACACAAACTAAAGTTCCTATAGATATAAACAAGGATATACTATATTGATGAAAAAAGTTTTTTTTAAAACTTTTGGTTGTAGAACAAATATCTATGATACGGAAGTGATGATAAGCCAACTCAAAGATTTTACTCTTACAAAAGATGAAAATGAAGCTGATATCGTTGTGGTCAATTCATGTACGGTTACAAATGGTGCTGACAGCGGAGTTAGAAACTATATAAATCAAATACATCATAAAAACAAAAAAGTCATCATGGCAGGTTGTGGCGTGTTTAACAAAGCACAAAAGCTACATAGCGACGGCAAAGTTTTTGGTGTCATTGGACACTCAAAAAAACATGAGATAAACGAACTTCTAAAAGGCGAAAAAAGTTTTTTTGAACTTGGAAATTTAGAATACATAGACGAAAAAATCGTCACAAAATACCACGCAAAAAGCAAGGCGTTTTTAAAAATTCAAGAAGGTTGTGATTTTAGATGTTCTTATTGTATCATTCCTTATGTGCGAGGAAACGCGAGAAGTCAAGATGAAAAAAAGATTTTAAATCAAGTACAAAGCTTAGCAAGTAATGGGTATGAAGAGTTTGTACTCACAGGCACAAATATAGGAAGTTATGGCAAAGATAAAGGCACAAGTTTGGGCAAACTCTTGCAACAAATGGGCAAAATAAACGGTATAAAACGCATAAGATTAGGAAGCATAGAACCAGTCCAAATCGACGAAAGTTTTAAAGAGATATTAAAAGAAGAGTGGTTAGAAAGACACCTTCACTTAGCACTTCAACACACAAATGAGCAGATGCTAAAAATCATGAGAAGAAGAAATAAACTCAAAAACGATCTTGAACTTTTCGAATTTTTAGCAAATTGCGGATTTGCACTTGGGACTGATTTTATCGTAGGGCATCCAGGCGAGAGTGAAGAGATTTGGCAAGATGCTTTGCGAAATTTTAAATTTTTTCCCATCACTCATCTTCATGCTTTTACTTACAGCAAAAGAGACAATACTCCATCTGCTAACATGAAAAACCAAATAGACAAACAAATAGCAAAAACCAGACTCAAGCAAATAAATGAAATAACAAAACAAAAAAACCTACTCTTTAGAAAAAATCAACTAAGCCCACTTTTAGTTCATGTAGAGAGCAAAAAAGATGGATTTTTCCACGGATACGACCAATTTTACAATCAAATACATATAAAATCTACAAAAAATTTACTAAAATCATGGATAAACATAAAACATTACGAAGTAAAGGATAATCAAAATGAAGCAACAATTTAAAAACAAAAAATTTACCATACTCATTTTTTCATTTACAATTGTATTTTTACTGCTTAGTTTTAGTGCCTTAAGACAAGATATCACATACATAGACTTAACAGAATATGAAAATATGCTACAAAATAACGAAATCTCAAAAGCACAAATCAAACAAAATAGTATCATTTTATACACCAAAAATGGAAAATTTGCCATAGTAAAAGAGGCAATAAATCTAAACCAACTACTAAAACAAGTCCCTATACAAAGTCAAAAAAGCGATGATTTGACACAAAGTGAGACTTTGCTTATGTTATTTTTGCTCATCATAATTTTGCTACTTTTCATAAGCAAACAAAGAAAAAAACAAGCCATCAACGAAGAAGAGCAAAAAAACAAAAGTTTTGAGATCGAAACTTTGATGCCAACACCTATACATGCAACAACTTCAAACATTAGTTTCAAAGATGTTGCAGGGATTGACAATGTAAAAGAGGAGTTAACAGAAATTGTTGATTTTTTAAAGCAACCAAATAAATATAAGCAATATGGCATCAATCTGCCAAAAGGAGTGCTTTTGATAGGACCTCCGGGCGTGGGCAAAACCATGGTCGCTAAAGCCATAGCAGGAGAGGCAAACATACCATTTTTCTACCAAAATGGTGCAAGTTTTGTGCAAATTTATGTAGGAATGGGTGCAAAACGAGTAAGAGAACTTTTTTCAAAAGCTAAAGCTTACGCCCCTTCTATCATCTTCATCGACGAAATCGACGCAGTCGGCAAAGCAAGAGGCGGAAGCAGAAATGACGAACGAGAATCAACCCTAAACCAACTCTTGACCGAAATGGACGGCTTTGAGGACAATTCAGGAGTCACCGTCATAGCAGCTACAAATAGAATAGAAATGATAGACGAAGCACTTTTGCGTTCAGGACGATTTGACAGAAGGATTTTTCTATCTTTGCCAGATTTAAAAGATAGAGAAGAGATATTGCAAATCTATCTAAAAAACAAACCTCATGAAGTAAAAGTAAATGAAATAGCACGAATGAGCGTCGGTTTTAGCGGTGCAGCACTTAGCACTTTAGTCAATGAAGCAGCCATAAATGCCCTTAGAAGAAGATCAAAAATCATACAACTTGAAGATTTTGTAGCGGTTAGAGACAAAGTGCTTTTAGGTAAAAAAAAGGTCTTACATTTTAATGATGAAGAAAAGCATATTCAAGCCACTTATCAAAGTGCTAAAGCTTTGTGTGCATTTTGGTTCGACATAGATTTTGACAAAATTGGCTTATTAAATAGCGGGTTAAAGGACATAGATAGAGAGATTGAGTCAAAAACACAAATGATTTGCAAGATAAAAGTCTATTTAGCTGGCATTGCCGCATCAAATCTAGCATATAAAGAAAATTTTTCAAACGCTAAGGAAGATTTGGATAGAGCACGACAGATAGCTACTATCATGGTCGATTTTTACGGAATGGGAAACACCTTGATTCCAACAAATCAAGATGTAAATGATATTTTACAAAATTCTCTTTTAGAAGTTGAAAATTTTTTAAATGGTATGCAAGAGCCATTAGAAGAGATCAAAATACAATTGTTAGAAAATGAAAATATAGACAAAGAAACAATGCAAAAAATTTTAAACAAAAGATTTTAAGGATTATCATGAAACAAGCACATATAGGCATACTAACTCTATCTGATAGAGCTAGTGCAGGAATTTACGAAGACATTTCAGGAAAAGCAGTTTTGCAAACTTTACAAGAGTACCTCATCACACAATTTACTCATGATTACAGAGTAATTCCAGATGATTTAGAAGATATTAAGCAAAATCTAATCGATCTAAGCGACAATCAAAAATGCTCACTAATTATCACTACAGGAGGCACGGGACCAGCCTTGCGTGATGTTACGCCAGAAGCTACCGAAATAGTTTGTGAAAAAATGCTGCCAGGTTTTGGAGAACTGATGAGACAAGAGAGTTTAAAATATGTACCAACCGCAATACTTTCAAGACAAAGTGCAGGCATAAGAGGACAAAGTCTCATCATAAATTTACCTGGCAAACCAAAGTCGATAAGAGAGTGCCTTGATGCAATATTTCCAGCGGTACCGTATTGTTTAGATCTCATAGGCGGTGCATATTTGGAGTGCCATGAAGAGGTTATAAAAGTATTTAGGCCAAAAAAATAAGAAATTAAAACTTTATCATAGTTTTAATTTGCTATAATTTTATTATGTTAAAAAAAATATTAAAATTATTTATGACGCTAAGCGTCATGACCTCCATTCTTTGTGCCAATTCATTAAGCTTTCAAGAAGCTTGGGATTTGCTTTTAAAAAATTCTGAGAAGCTAAAAGCTAAAAACGAAGATGTAAATATGGCTTTGTTTGAGCAAAATATAGCTAAAGATTTGTATTTACCGAATATCTCTATTTTTTCTTCTTATACACATTTAAGCAAAGAGATGAGTATTGACTTTAAAGATAACAATTTAGAGCTTGACAAAACAGCCTTACACACCATCATAAGTGGAATCGCAAAAGGTACGGCAAATGCTACTTATATGGGTGCGATCAAAAAAGGTTTAAGCCCAGCAAACGCCCAAAATTTAGCCAAACAAGAGGCACAAAATATCTCAAATTCTTTTTTAAAATTATCAAATGATTTTAAAAATAGCTCTTTAAAACTTAGCAATCAAAACCTAACTCAAACATCTATTAAAAGTGTGTGGGGTATTTTTACAGGCGGAAAAAGAAGAGGTGCTAAGCAGATAGCAAAAGCAAGAAGTAAAGAGGCAAAAGAGTATTTAAATTTAGCAAAACAAGGTGAATTTGAAGATCTAAGTCAAGTATATTTTGGCGTACTTTTAGCCAAAGAGATAGCAAAAACCAAACATGAAGTAGCAAAAGCACTTAAAAAACATCTTAATAACTCACAACTTCTTTTCAAACACGGACAAGTCGCAAAAATAGAAGTTTTATCCGCAAAAGCAAGATATGATAAAGCCCTTGTTGATGCAAACACGGCCGATAAAAATGCCCAAATAGCAAAACTTGCTCTTAAAACAATTTTATATTTAGATGATGATTTTAATGTCACATCTAAGTTATTTACAAACAACAATCTTCCAAATCTCAATTTTTTCATGCAAAAAACACTATCTTCATATCCAGCTCTTAAGATTTTAGATCATAAACAACAACAAGCCGATGGATTGATTAAAGTTAAAAAAGCAGATTACTACCCGCAAATTTTTCTTTTTGGGGATTACACTTTATATAAAGATGACTCACTTTTATACAAAAACAAACCTACTTGGAAAGTGGGGCTTGGAGTAAATTATGATATTTTTAGCTCCAAAGGAAGAAAAGCAAAGCTTGATATTGCATATTCAAAAAAACTAAAAGCTTCACTTATACACTCTGATAGTAAAAGAAAGCTCTCTTTACTAGTACAAAAAACTTATAAACTAGCAATATTAAGCCTACAAGAGTATGAGGGCTTAAAATCAAGCGTTGAGCTTGGGATTGAAAATATTAAATTAAGAAAAAAACTTTTTTCACAAGGCATGGGAACCTCACTTGATGTTATTGATGCAGAGCTTTTTTTACAAGGTGTTAAAATCCAAAGACTTTTAGCATCATATAAATATGTTTTATCACTAAGCAAACTTTTAGCTTTAAGTAGTGATATGGAGAGTTTTTTTAGTTACCAAAAGGATAATAATTGAAAGATAGATTGATAAATTTAGTACTTATCTTAATAGTCATCATGGTATTTTTATGGCTTGGTATATCGTTTGTTAAAGCTTATGAGAAAAAGCCAGAGATTTTACAAGGTCAAATAGAGGCACAAAGCTACAGTATTTCGTCAAAAATCGCAGGCAGGATAGATAAAGTTTTCGTAAAAAAAGGTCAAAAAATAAAAAAAGGAGAGCTAATTTTTACCATAAATAGTCCTGAATTGCAAGCTAAGATAGAACAAGCAAAAGCTGGTGAAGACGCCGCTAGTACGATGGTAAAAAAAGCAAACAACGGAGCTAGAAAACAAAAAATAGCAGCAGCAAAAGATAATTATGAAAAAGCAAAAGTAGCAAGTGAGCTTTTAAATAAAACTTACAAAAGAGTAAAAAAACTTTTCGATTCTGGAGTTATTTCAAAACAAAAAGTCGATGAAGCTTACACAAAATACAAAGCTAGTGTCTATACGAGCAAAGCCGCTTTACAAATGTACAACATGGCACTTGAAGGAAGCAGGGAAGAGACAAAAGCACTTGCCGTACAAAAACAAAAAGCAGCAGCTAGCGTTGTAAAAGAGGTCAAAGAATACGCCAAAGATTTACAGATTAAAAGTTTTTACGATGGAGAGGTAAGCAACATCTTAATGCAAAGTGGAGAACTTGCTCCTAGTGGTTTTCCTGTAGTGCAAATCACTGACATGAACGATGCTTGGGTCGTAATTCATGTAAGAGAAGATAGGCTAAAAGATTTTAAAATGGGAAGCGAATTTAAAGGATTTATTCCCGCTTTAAACAAAGAAGCCATATTTAAAGTGAGTTTCATCTCAGTTCTTGGCGACTTTGCTACTTGGAGAGCGACTAATATCAAAGATGAATACGACATGAGGACTTTTGAAATAGAAGCTAAGCCTAAGCAAAATGTAAAAGATTTACGAGTTGGCATGAGCGTTATCGTGAGATGAATATAAGCAAAATTTTTAGCGAAGAGTTAAAACTATATGCTCATGATAGGTGGTTGCAAGCAAGTGTGAGTGTACTTCCACTTGTGCTTTTTTTTCTGCTTTTAAATGTATTTAATACAAACGCTATCGAAAATATACCTATAGGAGTAGTTGATTTTGACAACTCTAGTATTTCAAGGCAATTCATTAGGAACTGCAATTCAAATAAAGCTATAAAAATTTCAAAAATTTACCAAAATGAACCTCAAGCGTTTAAAGATTTAAAACGATCAAAAATTTATGCTCTTTTGGTTATTCCAAAAAATATGAAAAAAAATTATATAAAAGGCATAAGCACAAATATTTCACTAAGTTACAACACCCAATTTATAGCAGTAGGCAAATCCATAAAAGCAAGCATAAGTACATCTTTAGCCTACTATAACGCCTACTTAATAGCTGGAAAATCTTTATATAAAAAAGATACAAATCTCATCTTAGCGAAGGCACAAGCACTTCCTTTCAATCAACAAATCACTCCGATTTATAATTTAGGGCTTGATTATGCTAAGTTTTTATTAAGCTTGATTTTACCTTGTATTTGGCAGATCATAATCGTCTCTTCTATGACTTTAAACCTATGTACGCTCGAGACAAATGGTAAATTATTTTCTTTTTTACAAGAACAAACCTTACTAAAATCTTTAGCGAAAATTGTCATTCATTCAGTATTTATGATGATATTATTTTTAACTTTTATAGGCTATTTTTATGGATATTTAGCTTGGGATTTTAAAGGAAGTTTTAGCTTTTTGGTATTGGCTGGTTTTTTAAATATTCTAGCTTCACAATCGATGGCATTTTTATTTTATTTTACCTCATTTGATCGTGCAAGAGCCATCAGTACAGCCGCCGCTTTTAGTGCACCATCACTAGCTTTCATTGGCATTACATTTCCCTATACAGATATGTCATTTTTTGCCCAAATTTGGAGCAATCTTTTGCCTATTAGCCACTATATAAACATACAAATCTCACAAGCAAATTATGGCTCAAATATATCATTTGATATGAAGTATATTTTTAATTTGTTCATTTTTATAGCCTTATTTTCACTATCGGCACTTTGCATAAGAGTTGTAAAAAAAAGGAGAATGTTTGAGCATATTTAAACTTTTAAAACTTGAACTTAAATCGATAATGTCAAACAGTGCTATACTTTTAACTGTCTTTGGAGGAGCTTTACTTTACTCGTTTTTATATCCACAACCTTACCTAAACCAGCTTCCAAAAAAACAACAAATTGCACTTGTAGATCTTGACAATACCGCATACACTAGAGATTTAGCAAGAAAAATCAACTCAAATCCCCAAATCAAAATAACAAGAAAAATATATGACAAATCCACACTAAATACCCTTATGCAAAAAAGAGAGATCTTTGGCTATATTTTGATCCCGAAAAATTTCACAAAAGACATGAAACTCCACAAAAGCCCCACTATCTCTTATGGTGGAAATGCCTCATTTTTACTCGTTTATGGTTCTGTTGCTGAGGGTATTTTTGAGTTTACAAATAGCTTACAAAAAAAACCGATCAATCTTAGCTCAAAAGCAATTTTTAATCCAAACATTGGCTATACCAACTACATAATCCCTGCAATTTTCATCTTAATCTTACATCAAATCATGGCAATAGGCTCAAGTTTGCAAGGTGCAACACAATATGAATTAAAAACAGGATATTGGCACAAAATCCCAACCTTTAAACTACTCATGACGAGAAATTTAGCATATTTGATTTTATATTTACCAATATGTGTGTATTATTTGGGTTTTTGTTTTGCATATTATGATGTACCTAGACATGCTGATTTTAACCTGCTTTTATGTTTCATAATATTACTCATTTTTACAGCCACAAACTTAGGTATTGCCTTAGGTGAGGTGCTAAAAAGAAAAGAATACGCTACTTTTGTTATTTTAGTAAGCTCTATGCCTTTAGTTTTTAGCACAGGATTTATTTGGCCTGTAGAACTTTTACCTACTTGGCTTAGGGTATTGGTAAATTATTATCCAACCACACCTTTCATATTAAGCTTTTTAAGCTTAAATCAAATGGGAGCTGAATTTTATGATATTTTTGATAAATTCATACAAATACTTGCATTAGCTACGCTTTATTTTTCACTATCGTGGTATCTCATAAAACGAAAAACTAATGCAAATAAGCCTAATACCGAATACTAACAACAGGCTTAATCAAATCTGCTGGTTTATCTTTCATTAAAAGTAATGCTTTTTCTATATTTTCAAAACCTTCAAATGGGTGGGTTATCAACTTGCTTGTGTCAAGTCTTTTATTTAAAACGAGATTGATAAGTTTATCTATTCTATGTCTTCCACCAGGCATCAAGCCACCTTTTATGGTTTTATGTCCCATTCCAACGCCCCACTCTACTCGTGGGATTTTCACAAAATCACCCTCACCTAAATAATTTACATTGCTTATAACACCACCAGCTTTTAGCATAGTAACTGCGTCGATGAAAGTATCACAATCCCCACCAGCAACAATGACTCTATCGACACCTTTGCCTTTTGTTAGCTCCATGACTTGCTTGGCTATTGGGCCATCTTTATAATTTATTATATCAGTTGCTCCATACTCTTTTGCGATTTGTACGCAATTTGGTCTTGAACCGACAGCTAAAATCCGTCCTGCTCCTCTTAAAGCACAGGCTGCAACACTCATGAGTCCAACAGGTCCTATGCCGATAACACAAACGCTATCGCCAAATTCAATCTCGGCAAGTTCTGCACCATGAAAGCCAGTCGAGACCATGTCTGTTAGCATACAGGCGTGTGATGGCTCTATCTCATTTGGCAAATACGACAAATTTGCATCAGCATCATTTACATGAAAAAATTCTCCAAAAACACCATCTTTAAAATTTGAAAACTTCCAACCACAAAGCATACCACACGAGTGCATAGAATATCCTGATTGTGCTTCAACACTACCCCAATCAGGTGTAATAGCGGCCACTACAACCCTATCTCCAGGTTTAAAATCTTTAACCAATTTTCCAACTTCAACAACCTCACCAACACCTTCATGACCCAAAATCATATCATGACGCTCGCCTATAGCACCTTCCCATACAGTATGTATGTCAGAAGTACATGGTGCAACTGCCAAGGGGCGTAAAATGGCATCTTTATCACCACAAATCGGTCGTGGTTTTTCTATCCAGCCAATCTCCCCAATTCTTTTCATAGCAAGTCCTCTCATGCTATTCTCCTTATAATTTATTTTTATGAAAATCTATATCAATTATAACTTTTCATGATAAAAATTATAACATATAAATTATTTAAATAGTATTAAATTTATAAATTAGTTAAAAAAAACTCTTATTTTAATAATTTGTTAAAACAATATTTGCTATAGTTTTTTGATAGAAAAATTTATCAAAAAGGAGATATCATGATAGAGTTTATCAAAAAATTGCCAAAAGCTGAACTTCATTTGCACATAGAAGGTTCTCTTGAGCCAGAACTAATGTTTGAATTATCCAAAAAAAATGGCATAAAAATTCCATATAAAAGCGTCGAAGAGGTAAGAGAGGCTTACAATTTTACAAACCTTCAAAGCTTTTTAGACATCTATTACGCAGGGGCAAATGTACTTCAAACAAAGCAAGATTTTTACAACCTTACATGGGCGTATATTCAAAAATGCGTAGAGAACAACATCAAGCATACTGAGATATTTTTTGACCCACAAACTCATACAGACAGGGGTATAGCATTTGATGTCGTGATAAATGGCATTCATGAAGCCTTGCAAGACGCCTGTAAAAAATACTCCATCACATCTCACATCATCATGTGCTTTTTAAGACACTTAAGCGAAGAAGAAGCCTTTAAAACGCTTGAGATGGCAAAACCATATAAACACCTCATAAAAGGCGTAGGACTTGATAGCTCTGAAGTTGGACACCCGCCTTCAAAATTTGAAAATGTCTTTAAAGAGGCTAGAGAGATGGGCTTTAAAATAGTAGCTCATGCAGGAGAAGAGGCTGGGGTGGATTATATTTATGAAGCTTTAAATTTACTTAATGTTGATAGGATAGACCATGGAGTGCAAAGTGCAAATTCGCTTGAACTCATGGAGCTTTTAAAACAAAAGCAAATCCCGCTAACCGTTTGCCCAAACTCAAATATCGAACTTTGCGTTTTTAAAGACTATCATGACCACAACATCAAAAAACTCTTAGATTTTGGCTTAAATGTCATGATAAATAGCGATGACCCCGCATATTTTAAAGGATATTTAAATCAAAACTTCATAAACATAACAAATGCCTTAAATCTAAGCAAAACCGACATAGTAAAGCTTGTGAAAAATTCGTTTAAATCATCGTTTATCAGTGAAGAGGAGAAAGAGAAATATTACACCAAAATCGATGAATTAGCAAAATAAAAAATAGTCATGATGATATCATTCATCATGACTGGTGTATTTAACCATGATACCATATCCTAACACCATTATCATGGGAAATAGTGAAGCAAAAGCAATAAGTCCAAAACCATCTATCAAAGGACTTCTTCCCTCAATATGAGTTGCTAAACCTAAACCTAAGGCTGCTACTAGTGGCACGGTAACGGTTGAGGTAGTAACACCACCACTATCGTAAGCAATTGGTATGATATATTTTGGTGCAAAATATGTTTGAATAACAACAAGAATATAGCCTGCTAGGATATAGTACTGAATACTATCTCCTGCAACAATTCGATATGCCCCTATTCCTATGCCAACAGCTACGCCAAATGCTACCGATAAGCGAAGAAATAAAACTTTGATTTGACCTTGACTAACACTACTTGCTTTTTGTGCTATGGCTATTAAAGCAGGTTCTGCCATAGTAGTTGCAAAACCTATCAAAAATGAAAACAGATAAATCAAAGCCATATTGTCCATAGCGGTTAATTGCTTAGCTATCCCCTCACCTATAGGAAAAAGTCCAAGTTCTAGCCCAACGATAAACGAGTAAAGTCCTACGATGACTAAAAATATACCAAATATCGTTTTTTTAAGCTTTAGTATAGGTTTTTTTATAATAATATATTGAAAAAAAGCTATGACTACTAAAATAGGTAAAACATCTTTTAAAATACTTAAAAACTCAAAAATTAGCGATAATATGTCAAATTTCATAGCACTTGCCTGTTTTATGACAATACTTGCTACATCATGAGAAGATGCAAAATTATATACTACAATTCCATAAACTTGCACAAGTATCATAGGTGTAAGAGATGCAAAAGCGATCAACCCAAAGCCATCAATAGCTGGATTTCTACCCTTAATACTACTTGATAATCCAATTCCTAATGCTGCTACTAAAGGTACTGTAACTGTTGAAGTTGTAACACCACCACTATCGTAAGCTAAACCGACTATTTGTGATGGAGCAAAAAAAGTAATCACAACCACCAAAACATACCCACCCATGATGTAGTATTGTATAGGATGTCCTATGATAATCCTAAAAACACCCAAAGTTATGGCAAATCCAACTGATAATGCCACAATAAGTCTAAGGCTTAAAGCATCAATTCTACCATCACTTATAATGGCTGCTTTTTTTGCTATGGCTATCAAGGCAGGTTCTGCTATGGTAGTCGAAAAACCTATTAAAAATGCAAAAAATAAAAGCCAAAAAAACGAACCTTTTTTCGCAAAATCAGTAGCCAAATTTTCTCCTATTGGAAAAATACCAAGCTCTAAACCTCTTATGAAAACAGCTAAACCAAAGGTTACTATGGCTAAGCCTAATATGATCAAAAAAATATCATCAGGCATTTTTTGTATAATAAAAGCCTGAAAAAATCCAACAACTAAGATGATAGGAAGCAAGTCCTTAAAAGAATTTTTTAAATCATTAGCAAATATTTTAAACATTTTTTATCTTTACACAAAATCTCTTTGGCTTGTCAAAAACCAAAATATCACCCTCATGAGCAAAAGCTATTTGCTTACAAAGACTCAACCCTAAACCATTTCCCTTTGTTTTTGTTGTTTTAAAAGTCTCAAACAAAATACTCTCATCTTGTATCTCTTTGCCATCATCTTGCACACTAATCGTACAAAAATCATCATCTTCGCTATAAAAAATCTCAACTTTACCCTCTTCTTTTTCATCTTCTTCTATGGCATCAATTGCGTTAAAAAGCAGGTTTTGAAGCACCAAACTAAGCAAATCTTTATCGCCATAAATAGACTTATGTGGCAAAACTATATCAAAATCTATATCTTTTAAATAGCTATAATTGGACAAGGCTAAATTACACTCCTCTTCAAGCTCATCTAAAAAAAATTTTGTCTTATTTGCCGATACTCCTTTCGTAAAAAGCAAGGTAGCTTTTATGATCCTCTCTACCCTCCAAATAGCCCTTTTCATCTCTAAAACGATGGGCTTTGACTTAATATCAACCCTATTAAAAAGCGTCGAAGCTAAAATCGAAATAGATCCTATTGGATTTCTTATCTCATGAGAGAGATGAGCAGCAACTTGCCCCATAGAAGCTAAGCGTTGTTTTCTTTGCTCGCCTGTGATGTCAGTGGCTTGAATGATAGTTTTATCATCTTTTTTTGTAATTTCGATCAAAAAAGAGCGTTTTTTAAACTCCATTTGAAATTTATTTTTATCTAATTTTATCTGCTTTAAAAGATCATGAAGCTTAGATGCTTGAGTGTTTTGTAAAAATATATCTTGGTTTTGATTTAAAACCCAAAGTGCATTTGGCATCGTTTCGACTATTGACGAGATAAATGATTGAAGCGAATTATAGCTTTGTTTTAAGCTTTTATATTCATTTTCAATAACATAGGTTTGATCGATGAGATCTTTCAAGCCTTGCTTAAAAATCTCTTTATCTTCTATACTTAACGAATTTAGCATTTTTTCATCTATCATAACAACCTCTCAAAATCTTTTAATGAAAATAGTAAAATATTTTCATCTTTTACACTAAGTAACTCTTTACTAAATCCACTTTTTGAAAAAAGTGCAAAATGGCTAGGATTTAATCTTAAAATTTCACTTTTTCTCTTTAAAGAGTTTAGAATATTCTTGCATATTTTCGTATGCTTATATTTGCATTCTCCTACGATTACCAAACCATCTTTTGTCTTTACTAAGATGTCTAATTCGTTATTTTTAGTCCAAAAACTACCACTAAAAAGTATCTTTTTATCGCTTAAAACTTTTTTCAGCAATTCTAAACTTAATAACTCAAAACTTAAACTTAAATGTTTATTAATATCAAGATTATTTAGCACAAATTCAAATTTTTTAGCCAAAATCTCTTCTTCAAAAGGTAAAATATTTCCAAACCAAAATCTAGTACTTTCATGAAGAAAATTAACCTTATTTTCTACACTATAGCCTCTTAAGGCTTTTTTTCTTTTTTTTCTGCCATCAAGCCAGTACGACACTTCTTGGCTTAATTCTTCTTTGATAATATCTTTTTCAAAAAGTATTTTATAGACCAAATTTGCCTTTGTTCTTGAGAGTTCTTTATGGATAGAAAATCGCTTCCTATCTCCTCTTGCAAGTCTTATTAAAGCCTTATTTATACTACCTTGTTCATCTTGGTCATATATAAATTTTTCTCTAATATGTTCAAAATTTTTTAAATAGATATTTAAAATATTTTGCTTTAAACCCAAATCAGGCTTTATCAAATGGGCATCAATACCTTCAAAAATACCATAAAACTCTATCAAGCTATCAATTGGCAAATATGCAAACTTGTTATGAAAACTGCTAAATTTTATTTGAATTTCAAACCCTTTTTAAAATTTCTTTATTATAGCAAAATATACTTAATTTTTTGAATAAATTTAGGTAAATTTAATCTTAAAGTGATATTATTTTACGCATGAAACAAAAAAACTATAAAAAAATATTTTTCTTAGCATTTCTGTTGTTTGGAGTTTTGTTGCAGCTAATCACAATTAGCATAAATACTGCACTCAATCACCTAAATACACAAGAACAAATCAAAGAGAGTTTCAAAAGTGAAAAGCTAGATAAAACTAGACTACTAAAAAGCATTTATTTTCAAAGTAAAAATTCTATTCAAAGCATCATAGACAATGATATGTTTAAAAATTTTGTCCTTAAAAATAAAAATAAAACGAGTGTCCAATCCTTATTTGCTTTTGCATTAAATGAAAATAGTTCTTATATGCAATTAAGATTTATAGGCACTGATGGAAAAGAAATTTTACGACTAGATAAAGAAAATGATAAAATTGTAATACCAAAAATTTTACAAGATAAATCAAAACGATATTATTTTCAAGAAATTTTAAAGCAAGATGATGATTATTTTTGGAACTCTCCGATTGATTTAAATGTCGAAAACGGAACCATACAAATACCTTACAATCCAACATTTAGAGTGGCTAAAAAAGTTGTTTATAATGAAAAAACTAAAGGCTTTATCATTATAAATATAAAACTTGAAAATATCTTAAAAGCCCTTGTAAATTCTGCAAATTTTGATATCTGTTTAGTTGATGAAGACGGAGCTGTCATTTATGCCCAAGATCAAGAAAAATCATGGTCAAATCAGCTCAAAAAACCTTACAATTTTTTCAAATTACACAATATTGACAAAACAAAAATTTTAAAAACAGATCTAGCCAAACAAGGCATTTTCATAGAAGATTTATCACAAAATTTACAATTAACAACAAAAAATTATCTTATCTTTAAAAATAAAGATATAGCCTTTTTAAATATTAAGAAAAATAACTATTATGTTAGCTTGTATGCTATTATCATAGTATTTTTATGCTCTGTATTATTGGCCTTTGTGATGGCTAAAATTCCAACTTCACTATATAAACGATTACAAACTGAGTTCTTTAAAAATAAAAAATTTTCAGCCATTATAGACCAATATGTCATGACAATTAGTGCCAACAAAGATACAAATATCACTCATGTAAGTTCCGCATTTTTGAAAAAAACGACATATAAGCAAGATGAGATATTAGGCAAAAAACATCACGAATTAATAACCAATCCAGATGCTTATAATAAATATACTCTTAAAAATGGCGAAATGTTACTTAAAAATAAAGATGGAGATTATCTTTGGATCGAACAAAGCGTAACAACAACCATGAGTAGTGATGAGAAACGATATACTTCAATTCTCTTTGATATTACGGATAGAAAAAAACTAAAAGAAAAGTTACTTATCGATGATTTAACAGAAATTTCAAATAGAAAATATTTAGATCAAACCTTGCAAAAACAGATCAGTTTATCAAAACGATATAGCGTACCATTTTGCATATTTTTACTCGAAATTGAAAACCTTCAGCAAATCAATAAAGATTACGGAGAGATAGCTAGTGATAAAATCTTAAAGCAGCTTTCAGAAGTGTTAAAACAAAATATAAGACTTTCAGATACTATAGGTCGCTTCGACACTCAACGATTTTTAATCATGATGCTTTATGCAGATACTCAAAATACTATGGTTATCGTCAATATATTAAAAAGAAAAATCAAAGAGTGCCAATTTTATGAAAAAATAGATGTCAAAGTAAAATTTGGCATCAGCTCATTTGCAGAAGATGATGACGCACAAAGTCTCATACAAAGAGCTAAAGATACACTTTTAGATACATTACAAAAATAGCAATTTATGTATTAAACATAAAATCTTTTGAAATCTCTATACTCTTTTCTAGATCCAAACCTAAAGCTAAATTACAAGCAATACTAGCAGAAAGGCTAAATCCCATGACATCATCACCAAGTTCGTTTTCAAACTCTATAGTTGTATTGTTTGCATAAAACAATCTATGAATACGTTTTGTATCGTTTTTAATATTTTTAACTAACACAGGACAGGGAGAGTTTATCTCTAATTCATCCCCAAATATAATCTTTGCTTGCCCTTCGTCAACAGCTATCAAACTTACATAGGCAAAGAGTTCTTGTACTGCTTTAGGAAAATTTTCTGATTTTGAGACAAGATTTGGTTCAAGTACCACAGGAACAGTTACCTTGCTAAGCATCTGTTTTAAAGGCTCTATAAAATTTATATTATAAAGCATACCGATCTTTATAGCATCAATACTATGATGTTTTAAAGCATAATGAACCTGCTCACAAAAACAACTGCACTCAAGCTCAAAAATCTCCTCTTCCTTCAAATTTGTTATAATACAACTCAAAGCATTCACACATGAAAGCTTAAAATGTAATGAGGTTTTAATATCTGCTTGTATTCCAGTGTCTCCACTACAATCAGAATTTGAAATACAAAGTAATGTTTTCAAAACAACTCCTAATATAAGCCAATCAAATATATTTCGCTTTTTTTGAAATTTTAGTCAAGACTTATTGATTTATTGTCATGAATTATATTCTTATTTTTCTTAAGTTCTACCAATCTTTTATATAAAATATGAAAAAATATATTATATTTAAGTTTGCAAAATCTAAATTTTAAACTTGAGTGCAATAGACTAAAGAAACTTTATATTAAAAATACTTGACAAAGTGGCACTCAATGTTGTATAATATCATTAGCAATTTAAAATAAAGAGTGCTAAAGTGAAGAAGAAAAATAAACGAGATATAATTTTAGAAGAGATCATAAAAGCCTATATAGAAGAAAATCTCCCTATAGGCTCATCGCTTTTAAATGAGAGAATGGGTATGCAAATACCAGCCTCAACAATACGAGTTTATTTTAAAAAATTATCAGACGAAGGAGTCTTAACCCAGCTTCATGTAAGTAGTGGGCGTATTCCAACCGATGAAGCTTTAAAAGAGTATTGGAGTGAGCATTTAAATACAAACTATCCAATACACATAAAAAGTGAGGAAAATTTTTCTTCTTTAGTGGAAGATTTTGGATTGTATTGTAGCATAAATGAATTAATTTGTGAAAACCTTGATGAAATCATCGAAGTTAAGGATAGATTTTTACTTTTGGTTTTAGGAGATGAACAAATCGTTTTAAAGCATGATAGCCATCTTGCCATCTTTTTAGAACAAATGAAAGGAATAAATTTATGGGAACTAAAACAACTTAGCATACAATTTGGTTTAAATGAACTAAGCGAAAAGTTAGACCATTTAGTTGCAACTAAGATCTTGTTTAAAAAAGGAGAAAGAGTTGTATATGACATGAAAAAAGATAAAAAACTTCATGTTTTCTTAGATAACTCTTTTATTTTAAAATTAAACGAGGGAGTGTTTTTCGATGAAGTGTTACCAAGTGGCTATATGGCACTTAAAACACCAGCGATTTTTAATGGCAAAAATACTCACCTTTTTTGTTTAGGTCAATTATATACAGATTTTGAGAGCTTTTTAAGGAGATTAAATGAGTGATACAGAAAAATTGCAAGAAAAACAGCAAAGTGAAGAACTTTGCGAAGAAGATAAAGAAGAGCAAAACTGCGAACAAGAGGTTGTAAATGAGCCAAACTTAGAGCAATTACAAGAACAAATTGCAAAATTAAAAGATGAAAATTTGCGAGAACATGCAGATTTTGAAAATATCAAAAAAAGACTTGAAAAGGAAAAATATCAAGCCATCTCTTATGCTCATGAGGGCTTTGCAAGAGATTTATTGCCCATAGTAGATGCACTTGAGAATGCACTTTTAAGCAACAATGAAGAGATAAATAATGAAATTGTTAAAAAATACAAAGAGGGAATTGAACTTACTTTAGAGCAGTTTAAAAAATGCTTTGAAAAGCATGATATCAAAGTAGTGGATTGTCAAGGAGAGTTTGACCCAAGTGTTCATGAAGCTTTAATGAAAGTAGATAGCCAAGAGGTGGAAAGTGGAAAAATAGTCCAAGTTTTACAAAAAGGCTACACTATAAAAGAGAGAGTTTTAAGACCAGCTATGGTTAGCATAGCAAAATAAATTTAAATAAAAAAAATTAATAAAAAGGATATAAAATGGCAAAAGTTATAGGAATCGACCTAGGAACAACAAACTCATGCGTAAGCATATATGAAAGAGGTGAAGGTAAAGTTATCTCTAACAAAGAGGGAAAAGCGACAACTCCTTCAGTAGTAGCTTTTACTGACAAAGGCGAGGTTTTAGTAGGTGATACTGCAAAAAGACAAGCAGTTACAAACCCTGAAAAAACTATATATTCGATTAAGCGAATTATGGGTCTTATGAGTAACGAAGAAACAGCACAAGAGGCTAAAAAAAGACTTCCTTATCATATAGTTGACAGAAATGGTGCGTGTGCGATTGAGATAGAAGGAAAAGTTTATACTCCACAAGAAATCAGTGCAAAAGTACTCATGAAACTTAAAGAAGATGCTGAAAGTTTTTTAGGTGAAAGCGTAACTGACGCGGTTATCACAGTTCCAGCTTATTTTAACGATGCTCAAAGAAAAGCCACAAAAGAAGCAGGAACCATAGCAGGACTAAATGTTTTAAGAATTATAAACGAGCCAACAGCAGCTGCTCTTGCTTACGGACTTGACAAAAAAGAGAGTGAAAAGATAGTTGTTTATGATTTAGGTGGTGGTACATTTGATGTTACAGTTCTTGAAACTGGCGACAATGTTGTAGAAGTGCTTTCAACTGGAGGTAATGCATTTTTAGGTGGAGACGACTTTGATAATAAATTAATAGATTGGTTAGTAAGTGAATTTAAAAGTGATACAGGCATCGATCTAAAACAAGATGTTATGGCGCTTCAAAGATTAAAAGAAGCAGCTGAAAATGCTAAAAAAGAACTATCGTCTACTAGTGAAACTGATATAAATCAGCCTTTCATTACTATGGATGCAACAGGTCCAAAACACTTAGTTAAAAAACTAACTCGTGCTAAATTTGAAAGCATGATTGAGGAACTAGTAAAAGAGACTATCGACAAGCTAAATTCGGTCGTTAAAGAGGCTGATTTATCCATGAGCGAAGTAAAAGAAGTCGTCATGGTTGGTGGCTCTACTCGTGTTCCATTGGTGCAAGAAGAAGTTAAAAAAGCTTTTGGAAAAGAGCTTAACAAATCGGTAAATCCTGATGAAGTTGTCTCAATCGGTGCGGCTATTCAAGGTGCAGTTATCAAAGGTGATGTGAAAGATGTACTTTTACTTGATGTTACTCCACTTAGCCTTGGTATCGAGACACTTGGCGGAGTACTTACAAGAGTAATCGAAAAAGGTACTACAATCCCAGCTAAGAAAACTCAAACATTCTCAACAGCCGAAGATAATCAACCAGCAGTTACCATCCATGTACTTCAAGGAGAACGAGAGTTTGCAAAAGATAATAAATCTTTAGGTCAGTTTAATCTTGAAGGAATTCCACCAGCTCCACGAGGTGTACCTCAAATCGAAGTTGTTTTTGACATCGATGCAAACGGAATTTTGACAGTTTCTGCAAGCGATAAGGCCACAGGCAAAGCGCAAGAGATTAAAATCACAGGTTCAAGCGGACTTGATGACGCCGAGATAGAAAAAATGGTAAAAGACGCAGAACTTAACAAAGAAGCAGATAAAAAAAGAAAAGAAGCAGTTGATGCTAGAAATCAAGCTGACGCACTAGCTCATCAAACAGAAAAAAGCTTAGGTGAATTAGGAGAAGAAGCGATAAGTGCAGAAGATAAAGCAAATATCACAAAAGCCCTTGATGAGCTTAAGCAGACTTTAAAAAATGAAAGTGCATCAAAAGAAGAGATTGATGCTAAAGTGAAAACCCTAACAGAAGCTAGTCATAAGTTAGCAGAAGCTATGTATAAGAAAAAAGAGGGCGATAAATCAAGTGAAACACCAAAGGAAAACAAAAAACAAGATGACGATGTTATCGACGCTGAAGTAGAATAAACTTCTAAAAAAAAAAGGGGGGGGTATTTAACCCCTTTATATTTAAAACATATTATAAGCATTAGTTTTATTTATATTTTTTTGACATCAATATCTTTTTAAGATATAATATAATATTTAAAAAGATGGAGATAAAATGCTAGATACTAGACGATATTTAAAGAAAATTCTTTATAAAAAAGTACATTTTTCACTCACTCATGCCATTGCAAAATTTATACTTTCATTCATGATAGCCTTAGGTATTGTTTATATACCAACATATAGCGGATTAAACGCAGAGGCTCATTATATGTTTTTTATCCTAATCTTCTCTGCCGCTTTGTGGATCAGTGAGGCAATTCCTGCCTTTGCGGTTGCTTTTTTACTAATAGCTTTGGAAATTTTCTTTTTAGGCTTTCATGATTTTGATTTTTTACATAATGAAAAAGCTTGGACGATCTTTTTAAAGCCTTGGTCATCACCTTTGATATTTTTATTTTTAGCAGGATTTATCTTAGCCATAGCAACTTCAAAAACAAAACTTGATTTTTATCTTGCAAAAAAGGTGATTTTCTTTTTTGGAAATAAACCAGCAAATATATTAAGTGGTATGATGATAATAACTTTTGTACTTTCTATGTTCATCTCAAATACCGCTACAACAGCCATGATGATGACCATGCTTTTACCTATTATTAAAAATATGGACAAAGATAACCCTTTTTCAAAAGGCTTGATTTTAGGTGTATTAGTAGCTGCAAACATAGGTGGCATGGGTACTATCATAGGAACTCCACCAAATGCCATAGCAGTTGGAGCTTTAGGAGATAATGCACCATCATTTTTAGGCTGGATGGGCTATGCTTTACCGCCTTCCATACTCATCACAATAGTATTGAGATTTATTATTTTAAAGATGTATCCTTCCACACAAAAAACACTAGATATCGACAAAATCAAAAAAGTAAAACACTACGATGACTCCACAACAGATTTTAGTGCTATTCCTCCTATCATTCCTAGCTGGAAAAAGATATTAGTTATACTTACATTTTTATCAACCGTTATTTTATGGATGACAGGACCACTTCATCACATCCCAACAACAGTTATATCATTTTTACCAATAGTTGTATTTTCGGTCTTTGGCATTATTGATGTAGAAGATATCCAGACGATAAGATGGGATGTCATCATCCTTATCATAGGCGGATTATCGTTAGGTTTTGGCGTAGTTAATACGGGATTAGATAAGTGGATAGGAACCTTGCTTGATTTAAAAGGCTTTAGTCCTTTCGTTATCGCTTTATCATTTTCATTTTTAGTTGTAATAGCGTCAAACTTCATGAGTCATACAGCGGCTACAAATATCATTTTGCCGATCACTTTGGCACTTCTTACAATTTTTTCAAGCGCCATTACTTCATTTATCGTAATTAGTATTGCTTTGTGTGCATCTTGTGCTATGTTACTTCCTATCTCAACACCACCAAATGCCATAGGGTATTCGACAGGTAAATTAAATTCAAAAGATTTTTTACTTATTGGCTCTGTAGCTGCTTTGATTGGACCTATATTTATAGTTATTTATACCGGATTTTTACTATAATACCAAATCAAAGATTTTAACCTATTAGCTCTTAGCTTGAATCTACAAGAGAGTCTTTGTTGGATTTTTGGCTAAATTTACTCATTATTTTTTATTATGAATTAAAGTTTTTTCGCTATACTTAAAATGTTCTTATCATAAAAACAATCAAACATAAAGGAAAATCATGAAAAACAAGACTTTAGTGTCAAAATTTATGGAGGGCAATTTAGTATTACAAATTATTATTGGCATCATTGCTGGTGTCATTGTAGCTATGATTTCTACAACCATGGCTGATGCAGTTTCTATACTTGGAACTTTATTTGTAAAAGCCTTAAAAGCAGTTGCTCCTATTTTAGTATTTGTTCTGATCGCAACAGCAATTGCAACTAGAAAAATAGACAAATCATCAAATATTAAACCGATTATTGTTTTATATCTAATAGGTACTTTTGCAGCTTCTTTAATAGCAGTAATTGCTAGCTTTATTTTTCAAGTCGAGCTTATTTTACCAGAAGCAACAGATAAAGTTTTTACGCCACCTACTAGTGTAATTTTGGTACTAAAAGGAGTACTTATAAACATGGTGGATAATCCTATAAACGCCCTCGCACAAGGTAATTTTATAGGTATTTTAGTGTGGGCTATTGCTATTGGAATGGCTTTAAATTATAGCAGTGAAGATACAAAATCTGTCTTAACAGATGTAGCTCATGGGGTTACAAAAATAGTAAAATTTATCATTCGCTTAGCTCCATTTGGTATATTTGGTTTAGTTGCAAATACTTTTGCAAAAACTGGCATGGGTGCCCTAAAAAGCTATGCTACACTTTTAGTACTCTTAGTAGGCGTCATGCTTTTTGTAGGCTTTGTTGTCAATCCATTAATAGTATATATAAAAACTAGAAAAAATCCATACCCACTGATACTTACTTGTGCTAAAGAGAGTGGAATTACAGCATTTTTCACAAGAAGTTCTGCTGCAAATATCCCTGTAAATCTATCTTTATGTAAAAAACTAGGACTCGATGAAAATACCTATTCGGTATCTATTCCATTGGGTGCAACCATAAATATGGCTGGAGCTGCGATTACGATCACTGTTTTAACTCTATCAGCAGTCCATACCTTAGGCATCAGCATTGATTTGCCAACAGCACTTTTACTTAGTATTGTATCAGCATTAGCTGCTTGTGGAGCTAGTGGAGTTGCTGGCGGAAGTTTGCTTTTGATACCTCTTGCTTGTTCGCTTTTTGGCATAGGAAACGATGTCTCTATGCAAATCGTTACTATAGGTCTCATGATAGGAGTTATTCAAGATTCACTCGAAACTGCATTAAATAGCTCAACTGATGTCGTTTTTACCGCAGTTTGCACTAAAAAATAGTTTTAAAAAAACAAAAAGTGTCAAGTTTGATTGGCACTTTTGATTATTTAAAAGGATTTTAATTTGACCTCATCGTTTTCTAAAACCCATCAAGCTTTGGTGGTTATTACAACCATAATACTATTTTCATCTATAATTTTTTTTGATATATCCACCATCATAATCTACACTATGTCATTTTTAGTTTTGCTTGAAGCAGTTAGAACTATTTTTGATTTTATTTTAAACGATAAACATAATATTAAGCTAAGATATGTCATAGATGGTGCTATTTTATTTGGCATAAGAGAGCTTTTTGTGGGTTGGGTCATGATGAAAAACGACTTTAACCACGGGCTTATGCTTTCAAGTGCTTCATTTTTTTTAATTTTAGGACTAATAATAGTACGAATTATTTTAATGAAAAATTCACCCGACTTTTTAGAAAAAAAAGGGACTCATAAGGGACTTTAAACCCTTATAAGCTAATAACTAATACTAATAGTTACAGGAATAGAAGTAAGTTTTGTATCTGCAAATTTAACAATTCTTTGACCATTATAATAACCGATATTTTCATATCCTTTCAAAACTCTCCTATTTACTTCTCTATATCTCGTATCACACTCTCTTCTATTTTCATATCTTACACCCCCATTTTGTCTTGATAATTTATTTCCAACAGCACTTCCTAAAATAGCACCACCGATAGTCGCGACGGTTTTGCCATTGCCTCCACCGACTTGATTTCCTAAAATTCCTCCAGCAACACCGCCGATAAAAGTCCCTAAACCCTCATTTACACCGCTATTTTGTATAGGCACCCTTATGTTTCTACACTCTTCATAAGGCGTCCTCTCTACGACACTTTCATACACAGGACGACTTTGAGTAACTCTTACATACTGCACTGTGCTATTTTGCTTCGCATACTCATTTTCGTAAGATTCATTATAATATCCATCATTAGCATAACTAACACTAAAAGCCAACGCAAGTGCCACTAAACTCAATTTAACTTTCATGAAAACTCCTTTATTTTATTTTGAAAATCCTAACACGAAAAAGTGTCATGTTTGTGAAGTATGTATTTTAACAAATTAAAGAAAACAAATACATCAAAAAACCAAATTTTATCTGCTCATGTTATACTTCTTATCACTCCAACACTTAAATATATCAATATATAAGTGTTGGAGTGATAATCTTTTCTTAGCATTTTATCTAAATTACGATGAAAATATAATTACATTAAATTATGCAAATATCTTGTTTTTTGATATAATACATTTTAAAAAACAATAAAAGGAAAAAATTGAGTAATTGGAACATACATGACATTTTTAAAAGCGATGAGGATTTGCAAAAAGAGGTCTCTTGCTTAAAAAATCTTGCGGATATTTTTAAGAAAAATTATGAGAATAATCTTAAAAATCTAACTCCCGATGAGTATTTTGATGCTTTAAAAAAATATGAAAACATATCTCAACGCCTAAGCGATGTCATGACTTATGCTTTTTTAAAATTTGCAACAAATACCGATGAGAGTGGATTTTACGCCAAATATCAAGAAGAATATACAACCATTAGCGAAAAAATATTGTTTTTTGAATTAGAATTCAATCTTTTAGAAGAAAAACAACAAAATACATTTATAACTCATGCAAAAGGATATGAGTATATTTTAAATCTCACAAAGGCTCAAAAACCGCATCAGCTAAACGATAGTGAAGAAAAGATTATGCTTAAAAAATCTCTACTTGGCTCATCTGCATTTTCAAGACTTTTTGACGAGCATTTTAGCCGTCTAAGTTTTGAATTTGATGACAAAAAATTAAGCGAAGAAGAGGTATTGTCTTTACTTCATGACAAAAATAGAAAAGTGAGAAAAAAAGCTGCAATTTCTTTAACAGAAGGCTTAAGACCGCATAAAGAGTTATTAACCTATATCTTAAACATGATTAAAAAAGATTTAAAAATAGAATGCGAAATAAGAGATTATCAAACTCCCGAACAGCCTCGTCATGAACACAATCAAATCACCCAAAAAAGCGTCGATGCTCTCATTAACGCAAGTGAAAATGAGTTTAGTATAGTTAGTCAATATTACGAACTAAAAGCCAAAATTTTAGGACTTGATAAGCTTTATGATTATGACAGATACGCTCCACTTGATGGAAAAGAGGAAAATTACGATTTTGAAAGTTCAAAAAAAATAGTCTTAAAAGCTTTTGGAGAGTTTAGCAAAGAGTTTGAAAACATAGCAAAAACCGCCTTTGAAAATGGCTGGATAGATGTCTATCCTAAAAATAAAAAACGAAGCGGAGCTTTTTCTCACCCTGCTACTTCAAACTCTCATCCATTTGTACTTTTAAATCACACAGACAAAAGACGAGATCTTTTTACTTTAGCTCATGAATTAGGTCATGCCATACATCAAAAACTTTCATATAAAGTCGGTTATTTAGCTAGCGATACGCCTCTTACAACAGCTGAGACGGCTTCTGTTTTTGCCGAAATGTTGGTATTTGATAGCATAAAAAACTCTTTAAATGATGAAGAGAAAATCTCGCTTTTAGCAAGCAAATTAGAAGATATTTTTGCAACACTATTTAGACAGATTAACTTTACTACTTTTGAAAGACGCATTCATGATTACAAAGGTGAAGTACCACTTGAAATGATAAATCAAATTTGGCTAGAAGAAAATAAAAAAATGTTCGGCAATAGCGTTGAAATGGGCGATCATTACGAGTTATGGTGGAGCTATATTCCTCATTTTATCCATTCGCCATTTTATTGTTATGCTTATGGTTATGGACAACTTTTAGTTTTGGCACTTTATGGACTTTATAAAAGCAAAAAATGTGAAAATTTTGTCGATATTTACACTAAATTTTTATCTCTTGGCGGTAGTAAAAGTCCAAAAGAGCTTATATCTATGTTTGGATTTGATATTGAAGATGAAAAATTTTGGCTTCTTGGCTTAGAAGAGATTAAAAAATTATTTGATGAATTTAAAGGATTAATTAATGGAAGATGAATTTTTAAGTAACGATATTTTTGTCTCTATGATGAGAGTTCATGGAGGAGAGATATTAGATTTGCTTATCGCTGAAAATATAAATTTTTCAATCGTTGCAAATCTTGAAGGTGTCTTTTTTGAGCCACCATTACCAGATAAAATCACGAGAAATTTTCGCCCTATGATTCGATTTGATTTGGCAAATTATACATTAAGTAGTGCAAAAGTTTATGGCAAAATGTTACAATTTGAAACTGGTTTTGGAAGCGGTCATGATATCATAGGCACTTTAGTTAGCGTAAGACTTGAGAGTATTTTACAAATCTCTATACAAAATGAACCAATTTTTCTCAATCACTCTATACCAAAAAGTTTTGCCGAAGAGTTAGAAGAGTTACAGCAAGAACAAAAAGAAGAGCAAAAAGAGGAAAAGCTAAACAAATCTTTAAAGGCTTTCATGCAAAACCCTGAAAATAAAAAATTATTTGACTAAAATGAAAAAATTTGCAATATTTGGAAACCCCGTAAAACATTCAAAATCTCCAAATATGCATAATGCAGGATTTTCGCACCTAAATTTAAACGCTATTTATGAAAAACATCTTTTAAGTGATGGCGAAAAAATAGCAGAAGTTTTTTTGCAAAATGGCTATATGGGTGCAAATATAACAGCACCATTTAAGCAAATCGCCTTTGAAAAAGCACATGAGGTTAAAGGTATAGCTAAGCAGATAAAAGCTGTCAATACTTACATAAATCAAAACGGCAAAATCATCGCTTACAATACCGATGCACAAGGTTTTTTAAACTCAATTAAAGAGTTTGATGATATCAAAAATGTACTTTTGCTTGGCAGTGGCGGGACTGCTAAGGCGATCGCTTTGGCTTTGAGACAAGATAAAAAAGATATAACGATACTAAACAGAAGTGAAGAAAGGTTGGATTTTTTTAAAGCTCTAAATTTTAAATGTTTTACTCATGAGAACTTTAAAATAAAAAACTACGAACTAGTCATAAACTCCACAAGTGCTGGATTAAAAGATGAGCATTTGCCATTTGATGAAAAAAAATTGGAACAAATTTTAAAAAATTGTAAATACGCATTTGACTGCATTTATGACAAACTTACGCCATTTTTAAAACTAGCTAAAAAATGCGATTGTCAGTGCAAAGACGGAAAAGATATGCTTTTGCATCAAGGTATTTTAGCCTTTGAGCTATTTACTAAAATAAAAGCAAACAGAACTTTAGTTCAAATCATGAAAGAAAGTTTATAGTCAAGCAAATCAATGCTTGACTATAAAAATATTATTTAAAAACTTTTGCTACCTCATCGGCATATTCAAGTTCTGTTGTGATACCAACGCATGAGCAATTTACCTCACTTAAAACATAGATATCTTTCTTATTTTCATCAAAATCTAAGATATAATCCATAGTCCAAAGAAGCGGATAATCAAACCCTTCAAGCATAGGCTTTAAAGTCTCAATTCCCTCTTTTGTTAGCTTAATCACTTCAGCCCATTTTGGATCATCTGGCTTGTCGTATTGGTATTTTGCACCTGAAAAAAGTGTAGCAGAAAATTCACCCTCTTGAGGTTTCTTATGTACCACTGACACTGGATTTTCATTTACAAGCAATACCCTAATCTCGCCTTCGCTAATTCGTGAAAGATATTTGCAACTTACAAAGCCCTTTTTACCTTTAAAATATACCGCATTTTCATCTTCTTTTTCAAAATTTTTCTCAAAATCCACGATAAATTCATCTAAAGAAGCAAACTCCTCTTTTTCATTATTTACAGCTTCTGTGCAAACTACTTTTCCGTCATCTTTTAAAGCCACTAGATAAACGCCCTCACCAGTTGAGCCATAGTTTGTTTTTAAAACTCTAATCTTTTCTCTTTTTACAACTTCACCAAATTCAGCCTTAAAATCCTCATATTTTTGATAAAATTTTGAAGTACTTTCGCCCAATGAAGTATCTTTTAATTTAACTAAGATATCTTTAAAGTTAAGATTTTTCATGACATTTGGGTGAGTATGTACGCCCACACCATTATCGCTTAATTTTTTCAAGAATTGAAAATACTCATCAACCTCTTTTAGGTTACCTGGATTGATACGGCTTATTACATGTAAGGCATTTGCAGCTAAATAATCAAACAGCTTGTCTTTTTTGTCAGGATTGTAAAAAACGATTTCAGTTGGAATATTTGCTATTTTTGTAATTGCATTTAAGATCGGCTTAGTGTCTGCTCTAAAACCATCAAAACTTTTGTCTGTACCTTTTGCGTATTCGATGATAAATATTTTTTTCATCTTCTCTCCTTGAAATTTAAATTGCACATATATTATATAGCATTATGATTAAAAAAATTTGAAAATCTTATCTTCATAAGTAAAAAAATCAAATAAAATTGTTTTTTTTTTTTTTTCTAAAAACACTTTAAGTAATTTTGTATAAAAAAATGATATAATTTATCTTAATAACATATATAGGAGCTATACATGGGCTTAGAATATAACGACGATCAACAACTCCAATTTCATTATTTAAATGAAAATTATGGTGTTTCTATTTTCAGTACACAAGGCGATGTGTTAGACATAAATGAAAGATTTTTAAAAATCTTTGGATATAAAAAAGAGCAAGTAATTGGAAAAAATATCAGAGATCTTTGGGATAAAAAGCTAGTAGAAAATGGCGAATGCGATAGATTTTGGCAAAGTATCATCAAAGGTGAAACTAAAAAGCTTGAAATAACAAGAATTAAATCTGATGGAACTCCGATTTTACTAAAAGCTACCTATACTCCTTTAAAAGATGCAAATGGTGATGTTGTTCGGGTTTTAATTAGCGGAGATGACATAACAAAAAATAAAAAAAATGAACTAAACTGGCAAGGTCAAGTAAAAGCCATTTGTCGATCACAAGCAGTTATCGAATTTGACATAGACGGCATGGTGTTAGATGCAAATGAAAACTTTTTAGAAACTATGCATTATGAATTAAATGAGATAAAAGGCAAACATCATAGTCTTTTTTGCGAACCTTCTCAAGTAAATTCTACTGAATACAAAATATTTTGGGATTCTTTAAAAGACGGAAAATATAATGTAGGAGAATTTAAGCGATTAAATAAATACAATCAAGTAGTCTGGTTACAAGCCTCTTATAATCCGATATATGGCATCGATGGAAAAGTCATAAAAATCATAAAATTTGCCACAAATATCACAAAAGAAAAAGAGATTTCTTTGTATCACAAAGGCCAAATTGAAGCCATTAGCAAAGTGCAAGCGATCATCGAATTTGATGTTAATGGAATTGTATTAAATGCAAATGAAAACTTTTTAGATACCTTTGGTTATACATTAGAAGAGATACAAGGTAAGCCACATAGTATTTTTTGCGAAGAAGAGCTTTTAAAATCTGACAAATATAAAAAAATATGGTCATCTTTAAAAAATGGTCATTATCACGCAGGACAATTTAAAAGAGTATCCAAAAATGGAATGATTATTTGGATACAAGCCTCTTACAATCCAATATACGGGGTCGATGGAAAAATTTCGAAAATAGTAAAATTTGCATACAACATCACAAGAGAAAAAGAGCTAGACCTATATCATCAAGGTCAAATAGAAGCCATTTCTAAATCACAAGCTATTATAGAGTTTGACATCAACGGAGTTGTACTAAATGCAAATCAAAACTTTTTAGACTCACTAGGATACATAGGTGAGCAAATCTTAGGTAAACATCACTCTATGTTTTGTGAAGAGGAGTTTGTAAGTTCACCTGAATATAAGAAATTTTGGGATGAGCTAAAAAGAGGACATTATCACACTGGTCAGTACAAAAGACTAGATAGTGAGGGTAACATCATCTGGCTACAAGCTACTTACAATCCGATATATGGTATCGACGGAAAAGTCATAAAAATCATAAAATTTGCTCATGATATCACAGATATTAAAAAAGATAATCTTTACTGCGAAGGACAGATAAAAGCGATATGTCGCTCACAAGCAGTGATAGAGTTTGATATCAATGGAGTTATTACTCATGCAAACAATAACTTCTTGACAACAATGGGCTATACGCTAGAAGATATACAAGGCAAACACCACTCTATATTTTGCCATAAAAATTTTACTCACTCAAAAGAGTATAACGATTTTTGGAATGATTTAAAAGAGGGTAAATTTCATAGCGGACAATTTAAAAGAATAGACAAAAATGGTAACACAATATTTTTAAGAGCCTCTTATAACCCAATATATGGTATCGATGGAAGTATAGTAGGTGTTGTGAAATTTGCATATAACATAACAGACGATAAAACTTTAAATCTCGACAATGAAGGTAAATTAAAAGCCATTTGCAAATCACAAGCAGTTATCGAATTTGACACTAAAGGCAATATCTTAGACGCAAATGAAAACTTTTTAAAAGCTTTTAAATACAAAAGTTTAGATGAAATCAAAGGCAAACATCACTCTATGTTTTGCGAAGAGGAACTAGCTAAATCTCTTAAATATACACAAGCTTGGAGAGCTTTGCAAAATGGTAAATACCAAGCTGGGCAATACAAAAGAATAGACAAGTATGGAAATATAGTCTGGGTACAAGCCACTTATAACCCAATATATGGCATCGATGGACGAATTTCAAAAATAGTAAAATTTGCCCATAACATCACTTCCGATAAAGAGTTGCAACTTTATTATAAAGGTCAAATTGAAGCCATAAATAAAGCACAAGCAGTTATAGAGTTTGATACAAGTGGTATAGTATTAAATGCAAATGAAAACTTTTTAAAAGCTGTTGATTATAGTTTAGAAGAGATACAAGGCAAACACCACTCTATATTTTGTGAAGAGGATTTTGCAAATTCAAAAGAGTATGATAAATTTTGGGAAGATTTGCGAGACGGAAAATATAAACAAGGTCAATTTAAAAGATTGGGTAAAGATGGGAAAATGATATATCTACAAGCCACTTACAATCCAATATACGGAAATGATGGTGAAGTTATAAAAATCATAAAGTTTGCTCATGATATCACAGAAGATAAAGAACTTAGTTTGTATTACAAAGGTCAGCTTGAAGCCATAGGTAAATCACAAGCCATCATTGAATTTGACGCTAAAGGAAATATTTTAGATGCAAATGATAACTTCTTAGAAGCACTAGAGTATCATTTAGATGAAATACAAGGCAAAAATCATAGCATTTTTTGTGAAGAAGAGCTAGTTAAATCAAAAGAATATGAACAATTTTGGAACGATTTAGCAAAAGGAATATACCACGCAGGTCAGTACAAAAGAATAAGTAGAACAGGTCAAGTTATCTGGATACAAGCTAGTTATAATCCAATATATGGAATTGATGGTGAAGTTACAAAAATCATAAAATTTGCTCATAATATCACTGCCGATAAAGAGCTTAGTTTGTACTACAAAGGTCAGCTTGAAGCCATAGGTAAAGCACAATCCGTAGTCGAATTTGATTTAAATGGCGTGATTTTAAACGCAAACTTTAACTTTTTGAAAACATTTAAATACAATATTGATGAAATCCAAAATAAACATCACTCAATGTTTTGCGATAAAAACTATGTAAATTCAAAAGAGTATAAAGAGTTTTGGGATCTATTAAAACAAGGAAAATATCAGCTAGGTCAATTTAAAAGAGTAGATAAAAATGGTAAAACTATATGGATTAGAGCTACTTATAATCCTATATATGGAGTAAAAGGCGATGTTATCAAAATCGTTAAATTTGCTCACAATATCACTGCCGATAAAGAGCTAAGCTTATATCACAAAGGTCAAATAGATGCAATAAATCGATCTCAAGCAGTAGTTGAATTTGATCTAAACGGAACAGTTTTAAGTGCAAACAGCAACTTCTTAAGTGCCATGGGCTATAGCTTAGAAGAGATACAAGGCAAACATCACTCTATGTTTTGCGAAAAAGATTATATAAGCTCATCTAAGTATTTTGAATTTTGGGAAAAATTACAAAAAGGTATGCATGATAGCGGAAAGTATCTACGAATCGGAAAAAACGGCAAAAAAGTATGGATAAGAGCCGTATATACACCTATTTTAAATATTGAAAATAAGCCTATTAGGATTTTGAAGTATGCTCATGATATAACTGAGCTTGAAACTATTAAGATAGATAAACTAACAGGATTATACAACAAAGGAAAATTAGTATCAGATATTTTACCAAATGAGATTAATAATGTAGCGGTTATAGATTCTAATGAATATAATGCTATTAGTGATTTTTATGGATTTATAGCTGGGAATACACTTATAATCCAATTTGCTAAAATGCTAATTAGTATTATTAAAAAAGATTTTATACTTTATAGATTGCATAATGATACTTTTGCTATTTTAAATCAAACACTATCACGAGACGACTTTTTAAATGAGATAAAGATTATACTTTTAAAAATAGGTTCAATGACTATAGATGCTAAGGTAAATCAACTAAATCTCACACTAAGTTGCGGCATTTCAAGCGGTGATGGTGATGAGATAATAAACCAAGCAAGCACAGCCCATAATTACGCAAAAACCACAAAGCAAAGTGTGATTTCGTACTCTAAAGATTTAAATATAGAGGAAAAATTTAAAGACAAAATATTTTGGTCAAGAAAGATAAACTCTATCATTAAAGACAATAAAATCATAGTCCAATTTCAAGCCATTTATAATAACAAAACCAAAGAAGTTGAAAAGTATGAAGTACTAGCAAGAGCTTTAGATACGGATTATTCTATCATTTATCCAAACAAATTTTTGCATATTGCAAAAACTTCGAAACAGTACTTAAACATCACAAGAGCAGTAATATTGCAATCTTTTGAGTTTTTCCAAAATAGCAAATATCAATTTTCAATCAACATAACAATCGAAGATATACTAGATCAAGCATTACAAGAGTTTTTATTTTTAAATATCAAAAAGTATGGTGTTGGAGATAAATTGGTAGTTGAAATAGTAGAAAGTGAACAGATAAATGAGTATCAATTTGTCAAAAAATTCATAAAAAAACTGAAAAATTTAGGTGTAAAAATTGCGATAGATGATTTTGGAAGTGGATATTCTAATTTTGAATATTTATTAGAATTAAACACTGACTTTGTCAAAATTGATGGTGGAATTGTCAGTAAAGTGTGTGAAAATGACTACTCCATAGAAATTATTCGCTCAATCGTATCATTTTGTAAAAAAGTTGGCATCAAAACCATAGCCGAATTTGTCTCAGACAAAGATATATTGGACAAAATGATCGAATTAGGTGTTGATTATTCACAAGGTTTTTATATAGGTAAGCCACAAGATAAGTTATTATAAATTAAAAAAGTAAAATATTAAATCGCACGAGATACTTTGCCTCTAATGGGTCGAAATCTTTTGATTTCGGGGTGCCCATCATCGTAGGCAACTTGTCTTGAATGCGGTTTAATATATGGCTTAATAAAATATCAAGCTTTTAGTTGATATAAAATTTTCAAATAGAAATTTTATTAAAAAAATAGTAAGATATAAAAAGTATTTTAAACTTTTTTATGCTATAATGATATAAATTTAAATTAGGATTTTTTATGAGTAAGAAATTTAGACTAGTAACTAGAAGCGACATGGATGGTTTAGTTTGCGGAACTTTACTGAAATGGCTTGATATAGTAGATGAGATAGTTTTTGTTCACCCAAAAGATATGCAAGATGGTAAAATCGAAATCACACAAAATGACATAACGACAAACTTACCTTATGTTGATGGTGTATATATCGCTTTTGACCACCATTTTAGCGAAACTTTAAGAAACGAAAAAAGAGAAAATCATATCATCATTCCAGATGCACCAAGTGCTGCTCGAGTTGTGTATGATTATTATGGTGGAGATGAGAAATTTCCAGCAAAATTTAAACCCATGATGGATGCAGCCGATAAGGCTGATGCAGCTCAATTTAGCAAAGAAGACATTTTGAAACCACAAGGATGGGATTTACTTAGCTTTTTGATGGATTCAAGGACAGGACTTGGAAGATTTAGACATTTTAGGATCTCAAATTATAGCCTCATGATGCAACTTATTGATTATTGTAAAGACTATAATGACATTCATGAGATCTTAAACTTACCAGATGTAAAAGAGAGGGTTGATCTATTTTTCAAATATGAAAAAGAGTTTGAAGAACAACTTCATAGATGTACTACCATACATAAAAATCTTGCCATCATCGACTATAGAACTGAAGAGACTATATATCCGGGTAATAGATTTTTAGTCTATGCTCTTCATCCAGAAGTAAATATCTCAATCCACGCAGTTTGGGGATTTAAAAAACAAAACATAGTATATTCTACAGGAAAATCTATCATAAATAAAACTTCAAACACAAATGTCGGCGAATTGATGCTAAAATACAAAGGTGGTGGTCATGAAGCAGCTGGCGGTTGCCAAATCGACCATGACAAAGCTGATCAAGTTCTAAAAGAACTAATCGAACAAATCAACGCTGATGGCTAAAAAAATAGTGCTAACCAGCTTCATGGTTGGCACTATTTACATTTACCTACTTTTAACACATCGTCGTTTTTTACACTAAAAAAATCAGTTTTAGCTATATATCTTTAGTGCTTACATATTATTAAACTCTTCTATCTTCTCTTCGATTTCCAAATACTGCTCGATCAAAATTTCAAGTTCATTTTTTTTACTCTGTAACTCTTCGCTTAAAGCGATCAAGCCTTTTTGCTCGTAACATGCGGGATCTTCTAAGCATTTTGTGATACTTTGTATGTCATTTTCAAGTTCTTCGATTTGAAGAGGCAATTTTTCGTAAAGATTTTTCTCTTTATAGCTAAGTTTTGTCGCCTTTGTTTTTTCTTTTATATTTGTCTGTGCATCTATTGGCTCAATATTTTCGATTTGAAAATTTTCTAACTCTTTTAACTCTTGTTCGGTTTCTAAAAATTCACTATAACTTTCAAAACTCTCTTCAATAACCCCATTTCCTTTAAAAACTAGAAGTTTTTTTGCAATTTTATCGACAAAATACCTATCATGACTTACAAAAATAACCGCTCCATCAAAATTTAGCAAATACTCCTCAAGTATATTTATCGTTTGGATATCAAGATCATTTGTCGGTTCGTCAAGAATCAAACATTCGACATTTTTGCTAAATAAAAGTGCCAAAGCCACACGATTTTTCTCTCCACCACTTAAAAGACCGATTTTTTTATCCAAAAACTCTTTTGGAAACAAAAAACTCTTCATGTATCCATAAACATGCATATTTTTACCTCTAACTTCTACCCTATCGCCACCATTTGGACAAAAAGTCTCAATAAGAGTTTTATCGTCATCAAGCATTGCTCTATTTTGATCAAAATATCCTATGGAGATATCACCTTTTTTTATCACACCTCTATCTTGTTTAAGCGAACCTAATAAAAGATGCAAAAGTGTGGATTTTCCACTTCCATTTTTTCCTACGATTGCGATTTTATCCATCTGCAAAATTCGATAATTAAAATTTTCAATCAGCTTTTTATTTCCTAAAGATTTGCTTAAATTTTTAATCTCAAAAAGCATTTTTTGCCTATTTACAGACTTTTCTTGCATAAAATTTTTCTTAGCCCTTTGAAGTTCAAGTTTGACTTTATTTATGATGGAAGGATTTTTTTTGGCTTGCTCTCTTAGTTTCATGAGCCTCTCTTTTCGCCCTTCATTTCGCTTAAGCCTAGCTTTTACTCCTCTTCTTAGCCACTCTTCTTCACTTTTTAAATGCTTCAATAAACTCTCATGACTTTTGGCTAAAGAGCTTAAAATCTCCTCTTTTTTTTGCAAATAATAAGCATAACCACCCTTATATACTCTTAGTTTGTAATTATCAATTTCGACCGATTTTGTAGCGATGCGGTCGATAAAATATCTATCATGAGAGATGAAAACTAAAGTAAAATTACCCTTTAAAAGCAACTCTTCTAAAAAGCTGACCATATAAACATCAAGATGGTTTGTAGGTTCATCAAGTAGTAAAATATCGGGTTTTTTAAGCAAAAGTGAAGCTAAGGCCACCCTTCTTTGTTCGCCTCCACTTAAGCTACAAATTAGCGAATTTTGATACTCAAGCAAAGAAAATTCTTGCATGATACGATTTATTTTATCGTCTAAATTCCACCCATCTTTCAAGTCTAAAAAATTACTTAACTCTTCATTTTTTTGCAAAAGGGTTCTGTTTTCATAATCTTTAGATAGTTTTAATGTATTTTGCTCATACTCTTTTTTTGCCTGTAAAATTTCGCTAAGTTCGTGTTCGATTGCCTTTTTTACACTCAAATTATCATCAAATTTAGGCACTTGAGAGAGCATTTGAATCTGCAAATTTTCACTTACTATTCTGCGTCCGCTATCTGCTTCGAGTGAATTATTAATAATTTTCATCAATGTTGATTTTCCACAACCATTTTGCCCAATAATCGCAATCCTATCACCATTTTGGACAAAAAAATCAACCTCATCTAATATCTTTTTTACATCAAATTGCTTACTAACCCCTAATAAATCTAAAAGTGCCAAAATTATCCTTTTAAAAAAAGTTAATATTATAATATAGTTTTGATTAAATGGTTTTTAATGGTTGTTTTTTTATTAAAAATTTTTAGCTAAAATCGTATAATTTTTAAAAAGGATTTATATGTTAAATATTTTAATAACAATTTACATTTTTTACACGATTTTTAAGATTATTTTAAATTTTTTAGAGATTGGCGAAGTAAAAAAACATATGCACAAACAAGCGATTATTTTAAGCGAAAAAAACTATCTTCATGCTGCAAATTATAAAATCGCTAGTCAAAAATTTGAGATAATTAGCTTAATATTTGAGCTTTTCGTTTCAATTTTTTGGCTTAGTTTTGGTTTGAAATTTTTGCAAAAAAATATCATTAGCGATGGCGGAATACTCGAAAATACCGCCTTTGTCATGAGCTTTTTTATCATTAGCTTTATCGTTTCACTACCCTTTGAGGTATATGAAACTTTTAAAAAAGATAAGGTTTTTGGATTTACAACAATCGATGCGAAAACTTTCGTGTTTGATAAGATGAAAGGTGGGATTTTATTTTTGATTTTTGGCTCACTTCTTATCGCAACTCTTAGTTTTATCATACAAAATTTAGCTTTATGGTGGATTTGGGGATTTGGCGTTATTATGGCGTTTATGATAGGTGCAAATATGCTTTACCCTACTTTCATAGCCCCGCTTTTTAACAAATTTAAACCTCTTGAAGATGAGGATTTAAGCTTATCAATCGCGACACTTTTAAATAAAGCTGGGCTAAATAGCGATGGCGTTTTTAGTATTGATGCAAGCAAAAGAGACAAAAGACTAAACGCATTTTTCGGTGGTCTTGGCAAGTCAAAACGAGTAGTTTTATTTGACACTTTACTTCAAAAAGTAAATAAAGCAGAACTTTTGGCGGTTTTAGGTCATGAACTAGGTCATTTCAAACATAAAGATATCATCAAAAAAATCGCCCTTGTCGGAGGCATGATGTTTGTTGGTTTTGCTTTTTTTGGCAATATTCCAAATGAAATCTACACAAGCGTTGGCTTAGAGGTCGCACCATATTCGATCATAATATTTTTTATACTTTTTTCGCCGATTTTATTTTTTATGCTAACTCCACTGCTTGGTTTTGCAAGCCGTCATGACGAATATGAAGCCGATAAATACGGAAGCGAATGTGAAAGCAAAGAAGCTTTAGCAAACGCACTAATCAAACTTGCTGATGAAAACAAGTCCTTTCCATATTCGCATAAATTAAACATCATTTTCTATCACACTCACCCGCCTTTAATTGAGAGGCTAAAAGCTTTAGGAGTGGATTTTAGTGCAGATTAAACAAGCCTTAAATTACGCAACTTGTGAACTAAAAAATCAAAAAGAAGCTAGGATTTTACTTAGTGCTTTTTTAAACAAACCTCATGAGTGGCTTTTTACTCATGAAGAGCAAACATTGACAGATTTTCAAAGCTTTAAAAAATGGATAGCAAAACGACTTAATAACGAGCCACTCGAATACATCACACAAAAAGTAAGCTTTTATAGTCGCGAATTTTTTATACAAAATGGAGTTTTGATCCCCCGACCTGAAACCGAACTTTTGGTTGATTTAGCTTTAGAACAGATTAAAAATATAAAAAATCCACGCATTTTAGAGATAGGAACAGGAAGTGGGATTATAAGCATTATGTTAGCCATTTTATGCGAAAATATCGACATCATAGCTACCGACATAAATGAAAAAGCGATACATCTTGCAAAAAAAAATGCAAAAAAATTTGGCGTAAGTGAGCAAATAGATTTTATTCATACAAATTTGGATGAAAATATAACAGGTCAATTTGACTTACTCGTTTCAAATCCTCCATATATTAGCACAAATGAAAAATTACAAGCTCATGTGTTAAAAGAGCCTCATGAAGCTTTATTTAGCGGAATTGATGGGAGCAAAATGTTAAAAGAGTTGGTTTTAATCGCCAAAAAAAGAGGCATTAAGACGCTATGTTGCGAAATGGGTCATGACCAAAAAAACCTCATGAAGAACTTTTTGCAACTTCAAAATGCAAAAGATTATGAATTTTATCGAGATTTAAGCGGTCTTGATAGGGGCTTTGTGGCTAAATTTTAAACAAGGAGTTATCATGCAAAAAACTTTAACGGCTAGTTATTTTCTATTTTTAGGCTCAATCATCGGCATAGAGTTTGCCGCTGGAGCTTTTGTGGCACCTGTCATCTTTTTCCCTGCAGCTTACATAGGAGAGGGAGTTTTAAGCCATTTTCAAAGTGGGCTTTTGATGACGCAAATATTTTTACGATTAAATATTATGCTGATGATTTTTTCAATATTTGCTTGGGGTTATGAGTTTTATATGTTTTATTTGGGGCAAAGAGATAAATACACTATTATTTTGCTAGGGCTAATTTGCACTTGTATTTATCTTTTTGTATTTTACTATACGCCTCAAATCTTAGAAGCTCAAAAAATGGGCGAAAGTATGCTTAAAAATGCAGATTTTGTCAAAACTCATAAGCAAAGTGAAAGCGTCATGAAAGCCTTAATCATGCTTCAAACTATGCTTCTTTTTAGAAGAGTTTGGCTTATTTTAGATCTAAAAAAGCCCTAAAAAATTAGGGCTATCAACAGGCTTGTTTTTGCTCTTTTTGTTCTAAATATTTTTCAATAGAATTCATGACCTTTTTCGAATATGCGACAGCTTCGACGACGGTGCGAGGTCCTGTGACGACATCTCCTGAAGCAAAAACGCCCTCTCTTTGAGTACAGCCATTTTCGTCAGCTTGCAAAAGTCCCATCGAATTTAATCCTAAATTTGCATTATTTTGCACGATGATATCTCTTGCGGTTTGGCTAATTGCTATTAAAATATTATCAGCCTCTTGAAAATATACCTGATCATCTTGTGTATCAGTTTTTACATATTTTACTCCGTTCCTTGTAAATTCTACAGGGCTTTTATATGTGTCTATTTTCACGCCATCGATTTTAGCATATTGTATCTCTATTTTTTGAGCGGACATATCCTCTTCGCCTTTTCTGTACATAATAGAGACTTCATCAGCTCCATTTCTAATGGCGGTTCTAGCCACATCCATTGCGACATTTCCAGCACCAATGACTACAACTTTTTTGCCCAAACTATACTCGTAAGGACTTTTTAGATAATTTATCGCATAATGCACATTGCCTAAACTTTCGCCTTTCATGTTCATTTTTTTTGGCTTCCAAACTCCAGTACCTATGAAAACCGCGTCAAATCCATCTCGCGTCATATCTTCTATGTTGATATTTTGCCCGATTAGTATATTTCTTCTTATATGTACGCCTAGCTTTATAAGGTTTTGCTCAATTTTATCAAGTATGCTTTTGTCCAATCTAAAATCAGGAATACCATATCTTAAAACTCCGCCGATTTTTTGTTTGGCTTCGTAAATAGTTACTCCATATCCCTTTTGAGCCATCATAGCAGCAAGTGCTATACCAGCAGGACCCGAACCAACTACGGCTATATATTTGCCATTTTGTTTTGGAGCTGTAAATTCTTTATGATTTAAATAATACGATGAAATATAATTTTCTATCGCACCCACACTTACAGGCACTCCTTTTCTATTTAAAATACAATGCCCCTCACAATGCTTTTCATGAGGACAAACTAGCGAACAAATTACCGATAAGGGATTGTTTTCATAAAGCATTTGCCCTGCTTTTTTAATATCTCCATCTAAAAACATCTTAATCATCGTCATGATAGGAGTTCCTATTGGACAGCCGATTTGACACTTTGGTTTTTTACAGCCCAAACAAGTCGAGGCTGAAGTTATTACATGTTGCATATTTTCACCTAAATAAATTTTGTTTTTTATCTTTTAAATAGTTAATCACACTAACTATCTCCTTAAAACCCATCTCTCCATCTTCATCTCCATAAACTTCATCAATAGCATCTAAATACGCATCTATTGCTTTTGGGATATCGTCTTGCTTAACTCCAGCAAAATGAAGTGCCACACCTAACATGTCTGCTAATTGGACAGATAATTCGCCTATTTCAACTTCTGCTTTTGCTAGCTCTTCGCTACAATCGTTTAATTTCATGTCTATTTACCTTTCTCATCTAATATCTTTTGAATTTGTTTTATCACTTTTTCATATAAAAAGCTATCCTTAAAGCTAGGTATCGCTCCACCACTAGCATTTGGATGCCCACCTCCATTTCCTATATTTTTAGCGATCTCACTCACATCAACTTTACCATTTGCCCTAAGACCAATGGTTTTTCTTGAAGTTACATCCATAAAAAAATCATAATCATCATTTTTTACCAAAAAATCATTTCCTATAACAGAAGTATTTCCAACATTATAAGTCAAAATCCCTTTATAAGATTTATAATATATAGTCATTTTTTGTTTATGTTTTTGCAATAACTGCACTATAAATGTTGAGATTAGATTACTCAAAGTATCATCATTTTCTTTTTTGAAAAAATCTTTTTTTATACCATGAATTGCCTCATCAAGTACAATATGAGGATTTTGCTCATCAAAATATCGTTGGGCGTTTTTTAGCAAATAAAAAATATATTCACTATTATCACTAGAAAACATGATGCGATTGATCTCTTTAGCGTTTGCTACAAGTCCAAGCCCTACTTTTCCAAGCTCAAAATATTCACTATCACTTAGCCAAATATCAACCGCATTTACAACATTGACAAATTTTTCTAAACTCTCATCCTTGCCATATAAAGATGAAAAAAAATCATAAGCAATCTTAGTTGCACATCTGCTATCATCTAGTAAATACCACGAATATTTTTTAAAACATTCAAGTCCAGTTTTGTGATGATCTAAAAGCAAAAACAAAGCCTCGCAACTTGCATCTCTTACCAAGCTTTCAAACTCTTCACATTGCTGAATGCTTAGATTTAAATCTGTTATTAAAATAATATTTTTACTAGCATTTATCTTTTGCATTTTATCTAATATTTCATGAAATCTCTCGCTAATCTCTTTACCATAATTTGAATTATAAAAATGTATATTATCAAAATAGTGCTTACTTACTATTTGAGCAGCATAACCATCTAAATCCGTATGTGAGAGATGAAACAAATGATACTCTTGCATTAAACTCCTTTATAAAATCTTCATTTTACCATAAATTTATGTAATTAAATTGAAACCATAGTAATTTTTATGAAATATAGTAACTTTTAAATCTTATAAACCATCTACATGAAGTGAGCCTACGACTTCAAATTTAGCATTTGTATCGATTTCAGAATGACTTAACACAACAATATCTAAACCAAATTTTTCGTAAATATCACTCAAAGATTTTCTTATAAGAGGATCAACGATCAAAATCACAGGAGATATACCTTGCTGTAAAACCTGTTCTGCTTTTTGAGTCGTTGTTTGCACAAGAGAATTAATTTGACCGATATTTAAAACTAGATCTCTAATTCCATCATGTTGTTTTAAGCTATCTAGCATAGCTTGTTCGCTTTGAGTATCAAATGTCAAAAGTTTCAATTGTCCATTGTCGTCTTTGTAGAGATTTGTTATAACACGAGACAATTTCGCTCTTACTTGCTCAACGATAATCTCAATATTTTTCGTATATTCAGCCACATCACTGATGCTTTCAAGTATGGTTAGCAAATCCTTAATAGGAATACTCTCATGAAGTAAAGCTTTTAATACTTTTTGTATAAGCCCTACACTTGCCACCCCTAAACAATCCTCAACTACAACAGGATAGTCTCTTTTTAACTTATCGACTAAATTTTGCACCTCTTGACGAGTCAAAAGCTCTTCTGCATTTTGTTTTACAAGTTCACTCATGTGAGTTGATATCACAGTAGCCGAATCAACTGCCGTGTAGCCTTTAATGATAGCATCTTCTTTAAGTTCTGGCTCTATCCAAATAGCATCAAGCCCAAAAGCAGGCTCTTTTGTTGGTATTCCCTCTATGCTATCAGTTACAAGTCCGCTATCCATAGCCAAAAAACTATCTGGATATATTTCACCAACACCTATCTCAACACCTTTAAGTAATATTTGATAATTATTTGGTGGCAAGTGAAGATTGTCTCTAATTCTAACTTGTGGCATTAAAAAACCATAATCACTTGCGATTTTTCTCCTCATAGAACGAATTCTTTCAAGCAGATCTCCACCTTGTCTAGGATCTGCCAACTTTATGAGCTGATAACCCAAATCCAACTCTAAAATTTCTAACTTTAAAATATCTTCTAAAGCACTCTCTTCCTCTTTTTTAATCTCTTCAGGACTTTTTTGTTTTGGAGCTTTTTGTTCGCTAGTTTCTTGCTGTTCTTGTGATTGTTCCTTTGGAGCAGATGACAACATCAGCTCTCCCTCTTCTGTTTGTTTCATGAGATAAGCAATAGCTAAAAATATAAAACCCACAAAAGCAAGAGAAAAAGTAGGAAGACCCGGAACCAAAGCAAATACCATCAAAATAAATCCAACAATAAAAAGAGTTTTATACTCTCCCATGAGCTGATCAATAGAGCTATCTGCAAAATTTCCACCATCTTTAGTGGCACGAGTAATTATGATACCAGTAGCAGTAGAGCTTATCAAAGCGGGAAGTTGTGAAACAAGCCCATCTCCAATAGTCAAAATCGTATAAGTTTGAGCAGAAGTTGACATATCTAAATCATTTTGAAAAACTCCTATCATAAAACCACCGATGATATTTATAAGCGTAATGATAATACCAGCAGTTGCATCGCCTTTGACAAATTTACTAGAACCATCCATGGCACCATAAAAATTTGCCTCTCCTATGATCTCTTCTCTTCGTTTTCTAGCAGTTGCCTCATCGATCAATCCCGCGTTTAAGTCTGCATCTATCGCCATCTGTTTTCCAGGCATCGCATCAAGAGTAAATCTAGCAGCAACTTCTGCAACTCTTGTGGAGCCTTTTGTGATAACCATGAAGTTTATCAAAACCAAAATGATAAAAACAATAACACCAATGACATAGTTTCCACCTACAACAAATTCGCCAAAACTTGCAATTATATCACTAACCGCTTCTGCGCCTTTATGCCCTTCGCTTAAAATCATTCTAGTTGTTGCTATGTTTAAAGAGAGCCTAAAAAGAGTGATGATGAGTATCAAAGTAGGAAAAGTCGTCAAATCAGTTGGTTTTGGAATGTAAAGTGATATTAAAATAATCAATACCGAAATTGATATAGAGATCGTCAAAAAAAAGTCCAAAACTCCACCAGGAAGTGGCACTATGATGATTGCCATGATTGCCATAATAAAGGCAACTAAGGATAAATCTTTTGCTTTAACTATCTTTTGAACATAAGGCCTTAATGCCTTTAAAAAACCTGCTTTAGCCTTTGCCAAATTTGTCCTTTAGCTTTCCAACAAATCTCTAAGCGTCATGTTGTCTAAAAATTCATCGATTTTTTGCTGAAATTTATTAAAAAATGGCCAAATCTTGCATACATTAGCCTTATCTTTTGAGCAATCCTCTTCCGAACTTGAACACTCAAATATCTTAGCTGGTTTTTTTTCAACACAAGCAAGTATATCTTTTACACTAATAGTTTTTGAGTCAGATGATAAAGCAAAACCACCCTTTGCACCCTTATATGAACAAAGTATCCCTTCTCTTGCTAAATTTTGCAATATTTTAGCCAAAAAACTTTTTGATATTTTTAATTGCTTAGACAAAGTATCCACATCTTGAGGTTCTTGCTTTTGAGCGATTAAAATCAAGGACAAGAGTGCATATTCGCTAGCTTTGGTTAATAACATATTTTCTCCGATAATTTAAGATATACTTTTATAAATAAGAGTGTATTTGTTTTAATTATAGCAAATTAATCTTAAAGTTATACCAATAAGAAACTACACAAAAATATAAAAAAGTTTGCTTTTTAAAAAAAATTTGGTATAATACCAATCCAAATTTACCAATCAAGGAGGTCATCATGGCTTTAGATTCGGCGAAAAAACTTGAAATTGTAAAACAATTTGCTAGAAAAGACGGAGATACAGGTTCTCCTGAAGTCCAAATCGCTTTACTTTCAAATCGCATATCTTATCTAACTGAACACCTAAAAGTAAATAAAAAAGACCACTCTTCAAGACTTGGACTTTTAAAACTTGTAGGTCAAAGAAAAAGATTATTAAAGTATCTAAAAAGAAAAGATTACGCTAAATATAGCGAACTTATCACAACTTTAAAAATCAGAGACAAGTAACAAAAACGAGGTTAAATCCTCGTTTTCATATATCTAAATCAAACACAAAAAAACCTTACTTAATTTTTTTAATTTATAACTACAAATAATATCGTATTCATCATTTCAATTTACACATAATATACTCAATTTTTACGATACTTTATACAATATTTCGTACAATACTACATCAAACAATAAATGAGATATTGTTGCAAAAGATACTAAAATATCAATAAATTAAATATTGGAGTTTAAAGGATAGAATAAATCTATCCTTTAATGAGGCGTTAAACAGTAAAACCCTCTAATAACTGACTAAGTTTAGAGTTGCCATCGCTTAAGTGCTTAATAGCATCATTTATCTCTTCCATGCTTCTTACATTGTCATGAAATACGCCATCAACTTTTTCGATAATCTTTACAACTTCTTCAGATTTTTTAGATTGATTTACCATTTCATTTTCTAATTCTTGAATGGTTTTTAGTGTCTGTTCTGACATTTGAGTTGCTTCTTGCATATTGCTTGTTACTTCTGTACTAGCCTTACCTAACTCTTCTATTTTTACACTCTCTTTGCTCATCTCTTCACTAACTTCGTTTATGGATTGAAGTATTGTTGCCATAGTAGCATCTGTTTCTGATAAAGATTTTTGAGTTCGCTCGGCTAATTGTCTAACCTCATCAGCCACAACTGCAAATCCTCTACCATGTTCGCCTGCTCTAGCAGCTTCTATGGCTGCATTTAAAGCTAGTAAATTTGTCTGATCTGAAATCTCTTTAATGACCAATAAAATTTGACTAATATTATCTGTTTCACTTTGTAAACTTCTAAGTTTATCAACAAATTCAAGCTGAATTCTTACATTTGTATCAATGCTTTTTGACATTTGCGTAACTAAATCATTAGATATTTGCAATTTCTCTTGTGATTGGCAAACTATACTTGAAACCTCTTTTGCTCTTTGTGCATTTTGTTCTGAAGCTAAGGCTATATCTTTAACATTGTCGTTTCCGTCTTGAACCGTAACCATCGAATCATTAAGACCTTTGCCGACCTGTGTCGCTGTAGCATAAAGTTCTTCTGAGATAGCAGCATTATCAGTTGCACTAGTCTTTGCTTGTGCCACTGCTTGTTGGGTCTTTTGTAAAAATGTATTGAAACTTTTATTTATATTTGTGATCTCATCTTTTCCGCTTTCATCAAGTCTTTTTGTCAAATCTCCTTCATTACTTGAAATATCTTTTTCCATTTTGATTATTCGTTTTTTGATAAAATATGCAACAACTTGGGCAATGGCAAACACAATAATCATAAAAATTACAAGAGCAATAAGCATCTCAATTTTAAATTTACGAGCTTCTTGATTAGCTATTTTTTGCTTATTTGCTAAAAAATCACTAGCATCTTTTGCTATTTGATTTAAAAGCTTATTTGGTGCTCTATCAACCCCAGAAACTGCTTTATCTAACAATCTATAATTTGTATCAGGTACAAAACCTTCAGATTGAAATGGATATTTTTGCAAAGCTTTTTCATAAGCTTCATTCATTTTACCCCAATGCTCTAAAAATAGGTCGATTTTTTGAACTATTTTTGTACCACCATCAATTTTACCGATAATATTTTTTGACTCTTGTAAATGCTCATTTACTTCCTTGATTGTCTCAAGCATACCAGTTTTATATTTGTCAAATTTCTCTTTTTTATGTCCTCTTATGAGTATATTTTTCCACTCCTGAACCTCTATTTTAAATTCGGTTTGAGCCGATTTGATGTTATATATCAAAGATGACAATCTTTTTTGTTCATCTAAAGTATCTCGTAAAAGACTATCATACTTTAGTACGCTCACTAGCTCTAGCACTCCTAATAATATAATCGCAACTAGTGAAATTAGGGTTAATTTCATTCCGAAACTTAAATTTTTAAGCATTATTTCTCCTTGTTATGTCTTATTTTCCATATTAAATATATCAAATATAAACATAAGTATAACTTAAAAAATCGTTTTTTTTTTTTTCTATACTGCTTAAGTTTATTCTTTAAATAAAAATGATATAATCTTTCTATATCATATTATGATAATAGGATTTAAAATGAAAAATTTCATACTTGTTCTTATATTTATCAGTTGTAGCTTTGCAAATGTCAATGACGACTTTAAGAGTATAAAAGAAGATATGCAACGAGCCTTAGAAGCGTATAAGATTAAAGATATATCAAATGCTACAGAACTAGTACTTTATGCAAGACATCACGGATATAGAAATAGCGGACTTGAATATAAAATTCAAACACAAATATCTAAAGAAAAAGCTCAACACATCATAAAAAAAGTTAGCGATATCATAAGAGCAATTCAAAGTAAAAAAGATATTGAAGAAATAACCGCTATAAGCGATAGTTTTCTACACGAGATAGAGTCTTGCCTACCCTTACTTCAAGAAGGAAATGTAAATATAGTAAAAAGAGACTGGTTTAAAATTACAAAAAAGATTATAAAAAAACTAAATCAAGCCAAAGATGCTTATCGACAAAAGAGAATCAAACAAGCTATTGTCATGACCCAAGATGTATATTTTGATATTTTTGAGGGAAGCGGTTTTGAAAAAGCAATATTAAACTTAAGCGAAGATAGAAAAGTTAAGGCTGAAGAGAGATTTAGAGAACTAACGGATCTTTTTAAGCAAAACTCGGATATTAGCTCCATTGAACTAATGATAGAAGATATTAACAATGATTTAAATAAGCTTTCAGCTCAATTATTGCCTGAAGAAAAAAATAAAATGTCTAATATCTATATATATGGCTTTATTGTTTTATTGTTCGCTATATTTATGATATTAATTTTAATAAAAAAAATGAAAGCGAATAAAACACAATAATGAAAAAAATACTATTTGTAGTAGTTTTTCTAGTTACCACTTCTGTTATAGTGGTCCAATCCTACTTTGCAAAAAAATCTTCTGATCAATTTTCTCAAAGAGAGATGCTACATATCACAAAAGAGAGTTTAGCAGGTCTTCATATATTAAAGATTTTTTTAGACGAACACAAAGTAGCATTGAAATTAAATAAAAATAGTGATGTATTTAGTTTTAACAAATCACAAATAGCTAATTTAGAAGATTTAAAAGAGTTTAATTTAAGCGAAACTAGACTGCAAAACGCTTTCAAAAAAAATAATATATTTGAATTGCTAGCCTCAAACAAGGATGCTAAAAAATTTTTACTCCTATCAAAAGAAAAAGATATTTTTAAAGCTAAAAAAATCTTTTTTAAATCAAACAATATACGATACCTTTCAAAATTGCTACAAAACGGAATAATATTTCAAAAACTCACAAAGCCACAAAAGTTAAAAAGTTTTAACATTTTCTTTGAAAATAAAAAAGTAAAAGTACATCATATAACAACTAAATATTTCGTAGATATCTATCTGCAAGTTGCTGAAGATTCATACATGAAAATCTCTATAAATAGAACTTTTAGGCAACTCATGAAAGAAAATACTTACTATAGTATCTTATTTTATACCATTATTATTTTAGCTTTATTTTTAATATTTTACTTGTTTGTAAATAAAATTGTATTTTCAAAAATTTGGATTATTTCAGACAAACTTCAAGAGCTACAAAATACAAAAGATTTTTCTATTAGAGTAAATATAGAAGGTAAAGATGAAATTTCACAAATGGCAATGTGGATAGATAAAGCCATTGCTAGTATTGAAATTTTAAGACAACAAGAATTAGCCCAAAAAGACCAAGAAATAGAAAAAGAAAAGCGTTTTTTACAACAAATAATCGACTCTTCAAATCACTCTATTTTAGTTACAAATGAAAATGATATTATAAAAATAAATCACTCATTTAAATGCCTCTTTGGACATATTTTAAATCAAGATAAAAACGATATGAAAAAGGACTTTTTTAACTCTGTGTTAAATGCTAAAAAAAATGAAATCATCAATCTAAAATGTAGTGATGAAAAATGTTACTTTTTTAAAATAGATAAAACTTACCTTAGCACAAAAAGCCAACAACTCATCACGATCACTGATGTTTCTAAACTAGGAGAGGAATTAAGTAGTCTCAAAAAAAGTTCTGTACTTGATCCTCTTACAAAAACGCTCAACAGAAATGGTTTAATGAAACAATTTTCAGACTTATTTAATGACACAACATTTGGTTTATTGCTTTTTGATATTGACTTTTTTAAGCATATAAATGATACTTATGGACACCCTGTAGGAGATAAAGTATTAGTTGTTTTTGCAAATTTACTAAAACAAAATTCAAGACAAGAAGAAGATATTGTTTGTAGATTTGGTGGGGAAGAATTTTTGATTATTTTTGATTGTCATGATAATGATATACTTTTATCGAAAGCTGAAAAAATACGAAAACAAGCCCAAGAACTTTTGATTGACTCAAAGATTAAATTTACCATTAGTATCGGTGGAATTATAGGACATAATAATGACAAGTTTGATGAATACTATGAGATAGCAGATAAAAATCTATATAAAGCTAAAAAAAGTGGACGAAATAAAACTATAATAACAAGATTAAAAGAGTATGAAAAACAAGAGGAAAAACCTCTTGTTAAACCTTAAATAGATGGTGATTTGATGACCATCAGTTTTTCGTTACACATCTCGTCCATCGAATAATTTATTCCTCCAAGTCCAAGACCTGAAGTTTTAGCCCCACCAAACGGCATCCAATCAACCCTAAAAGCAGTGTGATCATTTACCATAACAGCTGTGCCATTTAACTCTTTAACCACTTTTAAAGCAAGGTCGATATTTTTAGTAAATACAGCACCTTGAAAACTCACACTCAAGCTATTTGCCCTTGCGATCGCCTCATCGATATTTTTATACGAATAGACACAAACTACAGGTCCAAACACCTCTTTT